>Ga0233362_1000144_pt1 | contig 15514 bp, 14 predicted proteins | sample ElkDunMinimDraft_22_FD_180674 | JGI IMG/M metagenome (GOLD analysis project Ga0233362, IMG submission 180674) | Fecal eukaryotic communites from dung pellets of Tule Elk in California, USA - Elk Dung C1 | ecosystem: Host-associated > Mammals > Digestive system > Large intestine > Fecal | place... | reverse complement strand
GGCTTTACGCGTCCGTCTGCACTATAGCCGCGGGAGGAGAATTCAGCGATAAGGCTGTCTTTGTTGCACGCACCAACAGCAAGTACGTTGAAGGCGTCAGCTGGGCGTCCTAGTTTAATCCATTCACTATTACCGTCATTTCCAGCGCTTATAACTACTACAATTCCCTTTTCTCCAGCAATGGTTGCAGCTCGAGAGGCTATACTCGTAACGCCGTCGTTGTGCGCTTGTGTAAATTCTGCCTGCGGAAAATCGGGGAAGGTAGTGTATCCTAATGAGGAGTTGATAACATCAGCGCCAATACTATCGGCAAATTCAGCGCCAGCTGCCCAAAAATCCTCTTCGATAAGTTCTTCAGAAATAGGGTTCTCAGTGCGAATAAAGTAGAAGTTAGCGCGCGGAGCCGACCCAATCAATTCACCCTCTAAGGCTAAGCCGATAATAGAGGTTACAGATGTTCCGTGCGAAGAGCCATTATACACTGAGGTTGTGCCTGGAATGTAATCTTTGGTGCCTAAAAGTCGTCCCGATTGTACAAAATCTTCAAAATATTGAGATTCTGGCAATCCATCCCAGCCAGCATCTAAAATGGCAATTAGCATACTATCTCCTTGAAATCCAGCTTGATGAAGGTATTGACCATTGTGAATTTGAATCTGCTCAATGCTATAGCCATAATCATAATCGTTGGTAAGTAACGATTTCTCTTTTTTTGCAGGAAGTTCTTTTATGTATCCTCCTTTCTTTCCTAATATACTAAGGTTATAGTTGGCAACGGGAAGTATGCTATCTACAAATGGAAGTGCAGCAATTGTGTTGAAATCATTGGTGTGAAGTGAATATACAACTGCACAATTCATCCATTTTGAAGTGGATAAAATTTGCACGTTTTCAGAAACATGTAATGCCTGTAGATAATTGGGATTGATAGGAAAATCTTGTTCGGTAATAGGTATGTTAAAACGCTCGCGCTTGGCAATAGCGCGCGGAGATAGAAACTCTTCTGGTTGCGTAATGCTGTAAGGTGAATCTGCTTTGTCGTGCAGGTAAACTCGATAACAAGTGGGCGTCTGCGCTAAAAGATCTATGCAAATTCCTATCAGAAGTATTAAAATGAATACTTTTCTCATAAAATTATAGGTTAATAGTTTTTGATATGTGTTGATATAAAATCTCAGTGGCTCCGAGATTGGATTGTACAAAGTTCTGGCAGATTGTACAAACTCGCTTATATTCCTCTTCATTTTGGTCGAAAATCGAAATTTTACTAAGCATCTGGTTGCTATCGGTAATGGAAAATGCTCCGCCCGCTAGTACTAACCGTTTGGCTTCATCAAATTTCTGATACTGAGGACCAAAGAAGATAGGAACTCCAAATACTGCCGCTTCCAAAATGTTGTGTAAACCTGTTTGAAATGCACCTCCAATATAGGAGATTTCACTATATCGATATATCTTTTTTAAAATACCAATCTTATTTATAATCAAAATGTTATAATCATTCAGATTCTGGCCTTCAATTTCAGAATAGCAAATAGTTTTCTCCGCAGGAAATAGTTTTTTTATCTGCTCAATATGGCTGTTCTCTATTTCGTGTGGTGCAATAATCATTTTGTAGCTATTTGCTGTTTGTTGATGTACCTCCTGAAGAACTTTTTCATCAGGAAGCCACGTGCTACCCGCTACAATCAACTTTTTATTCTGTTTGAATTGTTCTACAAACTCTATAGGTTCTGCATCTTCGGCAATACGATAGACTTGGTCAAATCGGGTGTCACCAGCAACAGAAACTTGCGTAATTCCGATGGAGTTGAGAAGTTCTTGGGATTCTCTATTTTGAACAAAAATATGGGTGGCTTGCGCAAGTTTGTCGGAAAACCACGTTCCATACTTTTTGAAGAAAATTTGTTGTGGCCTATAAATTGCAGAAATATAGTAAAATGGAATATCTCTGCGAGAAAGTTCCTGCATATATCCGTACCAGTATTCATATTTTACAAATATGGCAGCGATGGGTGATAGGACTTGGATAAATTTACGTGCAGCACCAGGCGTGTCCATTGGTAGGTAGGTGATGAGGTCTGCACACGAGTCGTTCTTTTTTATTTCGTATCCAGAAGGGGAGAAGAAGGTAACGTGAATAAAGAGTTCGGGGTGTTGCTTCCGAATCTGCATAATCAATGGCTTTCCTTGCTCAAATTCACCCAACGAAGCACAGTGAAACCATACAACCTTTTTTTTCTCTCGATAAGTTCCTTTTAAATGAGTAAAAAGCCCTTTGCGTCCCTTAATCCATAATTTTGCCTTGTTGTTGAACGGTGCAGCAATGGCTATGCCTAATCTGTAAGTTGTAGTGAAAAGGAAATATAAAAATCTCATCTGTTAGTTAGTATATAAAGTCGTGGTTAATTTCTTTTCATATAGAGGAATGTTCCAACCGATTTTAAAACTGATAAGTCCCGAGAATTTACGAGGAAGTGCATCGGTGGGGCCTAAAACGAAAACATAGTTTCGGTTAGGTTTGGTCCACATCTCTGTAATTTCAACTCCTGCATAAAAACTTACTACACGTTTATGTCGCATAAAAGTGTAACCAATAAATTGGGACATACAGAAGCCGCCCGAGCGTTGGTCGTAACCTTTTCTATAGGTGTGTTGTTCAATTTGATGAGTAAGGTTGTCGGGGTCGGTAATTTGAATTTTGTGTCCAAAATATCCGAAGTTGTTCTGAATCCAAATTCCAGAATTTTTCCAGCGAGAAACAGGAATAATCTTTCCTAAACCTGCGCCAAAACTCCAATATCTTCCTTCAGGATAGATGGTGGCTTTCATTCCGTTTCCATCAATAATGTCACCATTACTATTAATCATATCTCCGAAAATCTCTTCGGGGTCGCATTTTAGATCGGAGCCAAACATATAGTTGAAGTAAGCGTCAAAGGTCCAATTCGAGGCAGTTTTTAACACAACATTGGCGCCAATATTTAGGTTGTGTTTGAATGTGGTTGCTAAATAGCCTTTCCCAAATGGAATTTGATAGGAGAAGTTTGCGCTTGCCCATACCATCGTAGTCGAGGTATCTACATAGTTGGAGTCAAGAATTACTTTGCCAGTGTAAGGGTTAACTCGTTGTGCTAAAGCACTAAAAGATAAAAATATGATAAAGGCTGATATGATAAAATATTTTCTTTCTTTCATACGTATTTTCAAATTTGACTCTTCGTTAATCAAACGGCAAAGATATAAAATTATTGAACTTATCACCCTGTTTTTTGCGTAAAATTCTCTCTTTTTTTACCTTTTTATTCTTAAAAATATCTATTTTTGTTTTCGCAAAATTTTTCTCTTTTTTCTGTAGCGTTTTTATCCTAAATATTTGATTGCACGAATGAAACATCTTAGAACTTATATTCTTCCAATTGCCATCATTTTGGGTTTTATCTTCCATAATCTGTGTGATATATTGAAGGTTTTTCTCCCGTATTTGATATTTCTGATTTTGTTTCTCAATTTTGTGGCTGTAGATATTCGTAAAATGCGATTTAGAACAATCTATCTTTGGTTACTGTTTTTTCAAGTTGGCGTAAGTGTAACTGCTTATTGCTTTTGTAGTTGGCTTCATCTCTCGGAAATTATTTCTCACGGCGTTCTAATGGGTGTAATCTGTCCTGTGGCTGCTTCTGTGGTGGTAGTGGCGTGCTTGTTAGGTGCCAATCGCGAAACAGTTACTTCTTATACAATTATAGATAATATGGTGCTTTCCTTGTTGATTCCACTTATTTTTTCTTTTGTCGGACATAATAATTCTATTCCATTTTCACAGTCGTTTGTAGTTATTATTTCGCGCGTGGGTACGGTTATTGGTTTGCCTTTTATTTTAGCACTCTTTTTACATTTTCTGATGCCAAAGCTAAAGCAACAATTGGCTAAATTTTCGAGTTGCACTTTTTATATCTGGGCAGTTGCTTTTTTTATTACAATTGGTCAAACTATTGGCTATCTTTTTGCGCACGGGAAAGGAAACGAATGGAATGTTTTCGCCTTGGCAATTCTTTCTCTATTTTTCTGTGTAGTACAGTTTTACCTTGGTAAAAAATTGGGAAGACGTTACGGTGATGTGGTGGCTGGTGCACAGCTAATGGGACAAAAAAATACGGCAATGGGCATCTGGATTGCAAACACATTTCTCAATCCTTTGGCATCGTTGTTTTTGGCATTTTATTCAATATGGCAAAATCTTTTCAATAGCTGGCAAATTTATCGCCACGATAAGATGATGAGGTAGTTTTTTATTTGGGCGTGCCGGCTCTTTCCACCACACGATGCCGCCCGCACGCCGTCGGGCTTTCCGCTCAAATTTCGCGCCTCCTGCTTGCGCTTTATTTTCTCCCTAAAATCTCAATTTCAACTTCTACACTCTAAACCCTAAGTCCCAAAACCGGCGCTCATAACCGCTGCAATCCCTCACGCATACCAAGTTGCGAAATTTTTTGCGCATTGCACAATCTTATGCTGCAGCTGCTAATACCTCGGATGATGTAGTGCTATTGTACTACGCAGATAATCATGGTCTAAATGTGTGTAAATCTCTGTAGTTGTGATGCTTTCGTGTCCTAGCATATCTTGCACTGCGCGCAGGTCTGCTCCGCCCTCAATAAGGTGTGTGGCAAAGGAGTGGCGCAAGGTGTGTGGACTAATATTTTTTTCAATTCCTGCTAAAAGTGCTAATTGTTTGATAATGATGAATATCATTTCTCGTGTAAGTGCGCTTCCTCTTCGATTCAGAAATAGTATTCCCTCCATTCCTTTCTTGATTTTTACTTTCGTTCGGCTACCTTCAAGGTACGCCATTACCGCATCTATCGCTGTTTGACCAATAGGAATTAAGCGTTCCTTGTTCCCTTTACCAATTACTCTTATATAGTTTTCTTCAAAATGTAGTTGCGAAATTTTTAGTCCTATTACTTCGCTTACACGTAAACCACAGCCATACATAATCTCTACGATTGCTTTGTTGCGCTCGCCTTCTGCTTTCGATAAATCAACCTGAGCTATCATCTTTTCAATTTCTGTAACACTCAGTACTTCAGGGAGTTTTTTGCTGATTTTGGGTAATTCAATTAATTGAGTAGGGTCTTCGATTATCAATTTTTCATATACTAAATATCTATAGAATGAGCGCAATGCCGATATTTCTCGGGCTTGCGAGCGCGCCTGAATTCCTGCAGAATATAGAAAGTTTATGTAGGCTTGTATTGTTTGAAATTTTACTTCTAATAACTCTTTGTCGATCAGATTTTTATCTTCAATACCAGGAAGTAAAAAGTTTGTAAATTGTTGAATATCACTAATATAAGCTTCAATGGTGTTTGCCGAAAGTGATTTTTCTATATATATATATTGTTGGTATTGCTCAATAAGAGACATCTTTTCCTATTTAAAAAATGCGACTAAATCAATCTCTTCTATCGCTTTAATTCCTATTTCGGTTAATATGGGAGCGATGAGGTAATAAAAGAAGCGACTCTCTATCTTTTTACTTACTAAAATACTCTTTGTAAGTGTGTAAATAAAATAGTTTAGATATTCGTCGCTGCTGCCTTCTTCTTTAAAATGTTTTGTTTCAATTCCTGCTTCTATAATGGGGAAAATCGTCTCTTTTATGGCGTAAATTTCGTTGTTTTCAATAGCTTTTTGGTAAAAATGTTCAGCTTCGTTTTTACGTAGGTTGAGTTCGTGAATAAAAAGAAGTAGGTTTTCAATAGAGTTATTGGTATAAGGATGTTTTTCTACGCATTTTTGGGATATCTCTTCCAACCAATATTGGATAGCGGCAGTTTCAATTCCTTTTCTCGATTGGTAGCGATTGTAAAGGGTTGCTGGAACCACGCCAATTTGTAAAGCTATCTCCTCAATGGAGTTTTCAAAACCTTCCTTGAGGAGATAGTTATATAGAGATTTTAATTTTTCCTTTTTTGAGGACACAAACTACACCTCCTGTTTGATTAGTCTGCTAAAGAACTACCAAATAGCATACTGCTATCATCTGTAGAACTTGACATAGAAATTTGGTAAATATCTTTAGGTTCGCAGGTTATTACGTGTGAAGATTGTGTCATTGTATTTGCTCTTGTATTTGAGATAGCAGGAGTTGTGAGTAGTGTTGTAAAATCATCATCGTTATCAAAAAGGGCATCGAGGTCATCTGTTTGAAGAGGTGCTTCGATAGGTTGTACATCTTGAGGTTCGAATGTGGCAACCTCTGTTTCATCGGCAGGTTCTGGCTGGTAAACGTCTGTAGGTTGCTCCTCTTCAGTAGTAGAAGTTTCCATTACGGGTTGTTCTACTTCTATTTCAACTTCTCTATCAATAACCTCTACGCCAGCAACAGGTCCATTATTGATGATGATATTAGCGTTAATTTTTGGAGCGTTATTTTCAACTACCTCTTGAGTTTGTGTAGCAGTAATGTCGGTAGTTTTAATCTGCTCTGTATTTGCTTCGTAATCGGTAATAATAACGGATAGTTTTACTTTATCGCCTAAAGCAGGATCTTCGGTTCTACCCCAAATAAGGTCAACATCTTTGCTAAGTAATTCATCAAATCTACTAGTAAGATCGCCAAGTTCGCTCATTTTTGCAGGTCTATCAGGACCATAACTGATGCAGAACAAGAATTTGCGTGCATTAGCCACTTTGTCTTGAGCCAATAATGGGCAGTCGAATGCTTCGGTAAATACCTCTTCCATACGATTTTCGGAGTTAGATTCTCCGATTCCCATCATTGCGGCACCACTGCCTTGAAGAATTGTTTTAATATCGTTAAAGTCGATATTTTGTTCCAAATTAACGGTGATAAGTTCTGCAATACATTTTACAGCAGTTTTAAGAACATTATCAACGCGGAGATAAGCTGTAGGAATATCATCATCAGGATAGAATTTCAAGATGTTTTGGTTGTTCACCACGATAATAGAGTCAACATATTTCTTGAGTTCTGCAATTCCGTTTTCTGCGCGTTCTAACATTTTTCTACCTTCCCAAGTGTAAGGTGATGTAACCACTCCAACGGTGAGAATGCCCATCTCTTTAGCAACTTTTGCAATAACTGGAGTTGCTCCGGTACCTGTACCTTTTCCCATTCCCGCAGTGATAAACAACATTTTCGTGTCGTCACCAATCAATTTCTTAATCTCATCAATACTCTCTTCTGCATATTGACACGCAACTTCAGGTTTTGCGCCAGCGCCCAATCCCGTTTTGCCCAATACTAATTTGTTAGGAACAGGATTGGAGTCCAATGCTTTTTTGTCTGTGTTGCAGATTAAAAAATCTACACCAACAATTCCTTCTGTGTACATCGATTTTACAGCATTTCCGCCCGCACCGCCAACGCCAATAACTTTAATGCTGCAGATTTCTGTTTGTGTACCATAATTTGGACTGAAGTTGGTTTGTTCTCTCATAATTGTGCTTTATATTTAATTTTAACTCTATTTCTTATTTATGTACTTGATAATTATTTTTTAGGCAGTGGTATCACCAAGAAAATTTTCCCACCATTTCTGTGCAGAAGCTTTTTTATTTCCTTTGGGATGTTTTCCAAAGATGCTTTTAACTTTTTCCTTAAATCCATCACCATTTTCTTCAGGTTCTTCCTCTTCTAAATCATCAGTATAAAGATTTTCGAAGCCATATTTTAGAAGACCTATTCCTGTTGCATAGATTGGATTTCTTAGTTCAGAAGGAAAATTTTTGCCAAATCCAACATCTGGATATCCAACAGAAGTGGGTTTCCCAAAAACATATCTGCAAAGTTCTTCTAAATGTTTTAGTTGAGCACCTCCGCCTGTGATGACAACACTTTTTACAATGTTGGCATATTTTGATTTTTGCAAAGTTTGTTGTACAAATTGCAGCATTTGATTAATACGGCAGAAAATGATTTCAGCTAAATAAGGTTCGCTAATTTGTCGGCTATCGCCCCCACTTACTGGGAAGTTGATGTGGTGGTCTTTATTACTTTTTTCTACAATGCAAGTACCACATTGTGTTTTGAGCGTTTCTGCCATTTCGTAAGAAATATTGCAAGTGGTTGCAATATCGCGGGTGATAGCTTTTCCGCCTATAGGAATTACTTTGGTAAATACGGGGTTTCCTTCATAAAAAATAACCATATCACTAGTACCTCCACCAATATCAAGAAGAAGCACTCCTTCCTCTTTTTGTGTTTGGTTTAAGCATGAAAGCCCTGAGGCTATAGGTTCTAGTATAATAGTTTCTGTTTCAATTTGAGCATCTTTTACACAACGAATAATTTTGTTTACCTCTTTTTCATCTCCATAAATAATCTGGAAATTACCTTCAAGGCTTTCTCCGATGCAACCTACAGGGTCCGTAGTGCGGTCTTTTTTATCAACGATAAAATCTTGAGGAATTACAGTAAGAACTTTCTGTCCAGGTTCTCCTGTGGTTTCGAGAAGACGTTGACACATTTCGTCAATTTCTCTTTGTTCAATAATCTCATTCCCATTGGGACGGATAATTTCATATCTTCGTTCAATGCTTTTGATGTGACGTGCAGCAACACCTACAATAGCTTTGTCGATATTGGTTAATCCAGCTTTATCTATAGCATAATTTTTAGAAATGTTAATTCCTTGAGTGGTTTTAGTTAGATTTTGGATAGTGCCCATTTCAATACCGCTAGAATCTCCTTTTCCATATCCAATAATTTCCAATCTGCCATCAGGGGTTTTGTGCCCGATGATGGTAGCAATTTTGGTTGTGCCTATATCCAACCCAACGATTACTTGGTAATCTTCATCTAGTTCCTCTATTTCAACTCTCTTTTTTGCCATAACTGTTTGATTAACTTGCAATGATTTTATTCTTAAATCTTACATCTAAATGTTTGTATTCGTCACCTCGGTCTGTTGTTGTTACTTGTTGGAAGAAGTGGTCTAATGCCGCAAATTTTTCTTCCATACGAGAGGTATCCCCGAACAATATCGTATAGTTTCCGATAGTAGGCACCAACTCAATCTGTTTCTTACTATTGAGATGAATTTGACGATATTGTGCTTCTCTATCAGAGGTTTGTGTAATATATTTTGCCATTGCAAAGATGCTTTGCATAGTGCCTTTTTGAATAGAAGCTTTTTTTTGTGTAGGTAATGATTCTCCATTCACAATAATTAACCGCTCTTTGATGCGTTCTGTGTAAGGTAATACTTTCCCATTTGTGGTGATGAAGTAATGCTGCTCATTGGCGCAGAAGACTTGCATTAGTATCTCTTCAAGGGTTAATTTTACAACTAGGTTGCTGCCTCTAAATCCGATGTGGTCGATGCTTCTAATTAAAGCGTTGTTCGCAATAGCATTGTGTACCGCTTTTAGGTCAATCTCTTTTACTTGTTTTCCTAAAGCAACATCTGCTTTCTGGATTGTTTCTGCAATTTCAGCCTCTGTAACGGGTAAATTTTCGCCTTCGTATGCAATTTCAATGTCAATCTCATTGCAGGTTTGGTGTGCGCGTTGGGTAATGGCAAAAACCACTCCGACAACCACAACAATAACCAACAAAATCCTAAGCAAAGGTTTGACAAATTTCATCTAAAATAAAGTTTTTTAGGTTGCACAAAAGTACATTAAAAAGAGCATATATATTAAAGATATTTCCTTTTAGAATGAACATTAATTTGTTAATATTCAGTTTGTATAAAAAAATGATTATCAGGATTTTATTTCTCCCAATAATCATTTTCTGAAATCATTTTCAATTAGACAAAAATCTAATTGTGTATGTTAGATTTTTTTTTTGTAAAGATTTACTTTTACAAATCTTGAGAATAAGGAACCACAATATCATCGCAGAATTCGCAGCGGTACGAGCGTTTTTCTTTATTGACTAGGTGGAAAACGTGATCGAAATAGTTTTCAATAGAGGATACGCAGCGAGGATTTTTGCAGCGGATGATATTGGTTACCGTTTCAGGAACTTCTAATTTTACTTTTTTTACGGTTTTGCCGTTTTCAATGATGTTGACAGTTGCATTTGGGTCAATCAATCCTAAAAAGTCGTAATTGATATCAATAACATTGTTAATTTTGATGATATCTTTCTTGCCCATTTTTTGACTATAGGCATTCATAATTAAAGCTACATTATATTCTGCCTTGTCAAGGTTTAAGTAGTTAAAAACGGTGATACCATAACCGGCTTTAATGTGGTCAATTACAACGCCTTTTTCTATACTGGTAATGTTTAACATAATTTCTGATTTTAATAGATTCCTAAAAGTTTGCAGATTAATGCCATACGAACGTACATTCCATTTTTGGCTTGATTGAAGTATTGCGCACGTGGATCGCTGTCAACTTCGGGGCTGATTTCGTTCACGCGAGGAAGTGGGTGAAGTACGTATGTGTCGGGGCGGGCATACGACATCTTTTCCATATCCAAGATGAATCGGTCTTTTAAGCGGATGTAATCCTCTTCATTGAAGAAACGTTCACGTTGAACGCGAGTCATATACAAGAAGTCCAACTCGCCCATATAAGGTTCCATTTTGTCAACTTCTTGGAAAGGAATACCTTTCTTTTTAACAATCTCTTCGCGGATATATTCTGGAACGCGCAACTCTTCTGGGGAGATAAAAATGAATTTAACGCCTTCGTAGTTGCTGAGGAATTTAACTAAAGAGTGAACGGTACGACCAAACTTCAAGTCACCGCAGAAACCATAAGTTTTGTTTTCTACGTTGCCACGGAGTCTTTCAATGGTTAGAATATCGGTGAGTGTTTGTGTTGGGTGCTGGTGTCCACCATCGCCAGCGTTGATTAAAGGCATTTGGATGTATCGACTTGCCATTCGAGGTGCGCCCTCTTTGGGGTGACGCATCGCAGCAATATCAGCATAACACTCAATGGTACGTAATGTATCAGCAATGCTTTCTCCTTTAGCAGTAGAGCTAGAGTTCGGCTCAGAAAAACCGATAACTTTTCCGCCTAAACGTAACATTGCAGCTTCAAAACTGAAGCGTGTACGTGTGCTGGGTTCATAAAAAAGAGTTGCTAGGATTTTTCCCTCACAACTCTTACTATATTTTTCCGGATCTTTGATGATATCATGTGCCAAATCAAAAATTTCGCGAAACTCTTCGCGGGTAAAATCCGAAGGGTCTATTAAGTGTCTTCCTTTTAGCAAGTTAACCTCCTTTGTTTTGGGTAAATATTAATGTGTTGAATTATCTCAATTTCATTCTGCAAAGATACAAATTTTATTATATCTGTCATCTTTTTGGAGTTTTTTTTTCTTAAAAAAGATTAATTTTCTCTGCAAACGAAACTTTTATTCAAATCTCTCGTTTTTTCTTCATATTTTTGCACCACGAAACAATTATTATTAACCAATAAAATCTTAAAAGTATGAAAAAACTATTTTTAGTAATGGCGGCATTCTGTCTCCTTTTTGTTTCTTGTAATACCAAACAAGTTGAAGCTCCTGTAGATGAAGCAGCAACAACTCATGAAGATTGTCAACACAATCACGAAGGTAAAGGATGCTGTGGTTTGACAGAAGAACAAAAAGCAATGTTTGCGCAATGGAAACAATTTGAAACTCTTGAAGCTCAAGCACAAGCTGACCTTGTTGCAGCTATGAAAGCTTTTCTTGATGAAAAAATGTCAAAATGTGAAGGTGAAAAGCATGAAGGTTGTCAAGGTGAGAAACATGAAGGTTGCCAAAATAAGTGTGAAGGTGAGAAAGATTGTGCTCAAAAACATGCTGAAATGAAAGAGAAATGGAATAACTTCGAAAATTTAGCTATCGAAGAGCAAAAAGCATTAATTGACAATGTCTTAGAACACCAAAAGAAACACGCTCCAAAACATGAAGGTTGCCAAGGTGAGAAACATGAAGGTTGCCAAGGTGAGAAACATGAAGGTTGTCAAGGACATAACCACGAAGGTTGTGAAGGTGGAAGCCACGAAGGTTGCCAAGGTCATAATCATGAAGGATGTGGAAATCACTAATATATAGATAATTTCTAAATGATATAAGCGGTTGTTGTGGCAACCGCTTTTTATTTTCTAAAAATGAGGTCTGGAAACAATATTGAAATTCTAAAACGCTATTTACCAGAGGAGAGTGTCGAAAAAGTGCTCTCCTTTTTGTCTAATCATAAGGTTCTGTTTAAAATTACTTCTCATAGAAATTCAAAGTTTGGAGATTTTTGTGCGCCTAATTCACGATGCTTAAATCCGAAGATTTCGATTAATGGAGATCTGAATCAATATATGTTTCTGACTGTTTTTTTGCACGAAGCAGCACACTTGCTGACGTGGCAAAAATTTAAGTGCTCTGTTAAACCGCACGGGCGAGAATGGCAAGCGTGTCATCAAGAGTTACTACTTCAATATTTATCTATTTATCCTGAAAAGTTGCGGCCCTTTGTGCTGAAATATTGTAGGAAAATTCCAATCTCTTCAATAGACGTTGTGAATTTAGAGCGTGCACTACAAAATTATAACAAGGAGGTTGTTAGTAACTTGTTACTGATGGATTTATCATTTGGAGATCAATTTGTGCTTCAATCTCACCCCGATGATATTTATGAGATGCAATCAAAACGAAGAACACGCTATGTTTGCCGTGCATTATCTTCTGGGAAATTGTTTTTAATTAAAGGTACGGCTCCCGTAATTAAGATAGAATCCTAAACTAAATCGGCGTATTGGGCAGGGACTAAAGGTAGTAGTTCGTCTGCATTCATCTCAACCTGAAATCCTACTTTCCCTGCACTGAAAAATATAGTATCATAGAGTGTCGCACTCTCTTCAACAAAGGTTCTAAAAGTTTTTTTCATTCCTAATGGTGAGCAGCCTCCGTGTATATATCCAGTAAGCGGAAGCAACTCTTTCTGCTTAATCATCAGCACGTTTTTAACTTGTGCAGCCATAGCCGCTTTTTTTAGGTCTAAATTGGCACATACAGGAATCATAAAAACAAGGTGTTCGCCAGTGTTTGCAACGGTTACTAAGGTTTTGAATACCTGCAGTGGATCCTCTTGCAATACTTTTGCAATGCTTTCGCCATCTGTAAGTTCTGGATTGTATTCGTGAGGGGTAAAGTTTACTTTTTTTTGCGTCAAAATACGCATTACGTTAGTTTTTTCCATAGTTAATTGTTTTTCTGCCCATCTATTTTTGCTTTTCAGAAATGATAATAGCAACACCACCGCATTCAGGTAAGGTTATGTTTAAAGTAGAGTTTTGTGTAACATTCTGTTTTTCAATAATATATTTTGTTTTGTCGGTGTGCCAATTTTTGTTGGGATTGTCTTTATAAAGGGTTGCACAGTAGTGGATTCTATCAGAAAGGAAATTGAGAGGAATAGTAAGAGGACGTGCATTTTCGTTGGTAGTAGCAGCAATATACCATGTTTTTCCGCTTCGGCGCGCCACTACAATATATTCGCCAATTTCACCTTGTAGGACATGGCTTTCGTCGTAATCGGGATTGAGTTGTTCCACAAAGTTGAACATAGGGTGATTTTTGTAATTGCGGATATCATCAGCAGCCATCACCCACGGACTGTAAAGTGTGACCATCAGAGCCAATTGGTGTGCGAGGGAGGTGTGAATGCGAGTGGCTTTCAAGGTGCTGTCGGAGCAGTTCCATGCCACTCTGTTTTTTGCATTTTTGAAAAGAAGATCGAAAATTCCAGGTGTGTAGTCCATTGGACCTGAAAGACCGCGAGTATAGGGTAGGGTGTTGGTGTGCGTTGGCGAATTGCCGTGGCTCCATGCGTCCCACTCCAATCCTCTAACGCCTTCTCGCGTCATAAAGTTAGGATAGGCAATTTCGAGTCCAGATCCGTTTACCGGTTCATGCATATCTAACGCAATTTGATATTGTGCAGCGGTTTCTATAACGCGTTGAAAATGAGATACAACCTGTTGTCCATGGTGATTCTCTCCCGTAGAAATAGCGCCCGCATGTCCCGTTTTTACATCGTGAATTCCGAGTGCTTGACATTGACGAAAGGCTTCTTCCATTGCGGCTTCGTAGCCGATAATATCACCACTAGTTTCGTGGTGCATAATTAAGCGGACACCTTTTTTCTGGGCGAACCGCGCCACTTTTTCCAAATTGTAGTCGTTAGTGGGTTGTGTATATAGAAATGTATGGGCATTACCCCAATCTCCCCAACCTTTGTTCCAACCCTCTACTAAAACTCCTCCGATATTATGTTTGGCAGCAAAACGAATGTACTGTTTTGTGCGTCGAGTAGTGGCTCCGTGGCGTTTCCCCTCTTCCCAACTTTGCGTGCCTAAATGGTAGTTCCACCAGATGCCAATATAGGTCATTGGTTTACCAGCGTATGTTTGAGCAGTAGAAGGGGGAATGAGTGATAATAAATCGTTGTTGTTTAATAGTTTAGGCGCATCTGCAGTGACGGTAAACACGCGCCAAGGAGTGGCAAAAGGAGTTTCAAGGTGCGCTTTTTCACCATTTTTATAAGGAGTAAGATACCAATGGAAGTTTCCGTTTCCTTCGTTTTTTAAGGTAGCGTCAGGATAGTTGAGTGTTGCAGCTTCGCGAATGGCAAGGTGTTTTCCGTTAGGATAGCGCATTACCAGAGGCAGTGCTGTCCACGCAGCACTATCTAACGAGGTTTGGTAGTACTCTTTTTCGTAGGTGTTGAAGTCTGCCCAGCACCACCAAACAGTGGGCGTTCCTGCAATTCGAGTTTCTGTCAATTCATGGTTGAGTGTTAGAGAAAAGGTGTCTGTAATGATGTATCGAAAGGCAATAGTTTCGGCATACGCCCGAACGGAAAGGGTTATATGTCGTTTGCTCGGGTGATGAATAAGGTGGTAATTTTTCTCAATGTGTTTCTCGCAAATTTGCTTGTTCGCGCCCCAAGGAAGATGGCGAATGCTATCCGTAATAGAATTTTTAGACGTTATCATTTCAAATCCATCACTCCATTGTTCGCCATCTATTACCATTCCTAATTTAGAGGGAGAAATTATTGTATCTTGTTCGTGAATAATGTGATACTCAATTTTTCCAGTAGGATTGATATTCAGATAGAATCGCATTTTAGAATCGTTTAGTGCAAGCGAATCATAATAAGATTGGCTAAAAACTGAAAAAGGAAAAAAGAAAAATAGGATAAAAAAATAGATCAATTTCATCAATCTGAAGTTTATGGTCTTTTAGATTTAATGTGGCAAAAATATACAAAATAAAGATGTGGAGGTAGTATCCCCAAAAAGTGTGTAATTTCCAGCAAATATGATATATTTGCAAAACTAAAAAATTAAACAAATGGGAATTACACAAGTGCAAAAGTACGAAATTTTAGAACACGAATTGCTCAACGGAGCAGGATTGGAAGAGATTTTAAAGAAATGTCTTGAAATTTTAATGAAATCGGAACGCAAAATCCACAATGAAAATTACTTGGATTATAGCAATGGCTATCGTTACCGAAAGATTTAC
>Ga0233362_1000143_pt1 | contig 15518 bp, 15 predicted proteins | sample ElkDunMinimDraft_22_FD_180674 | JGI IMG/M metagenome (GOLD analysis project Ga0233362, IMG submission 180674) | Fecal eukaryotic communites from dung pellets of Tule Elk in California, USA - Elk Dung C1 | ecosystem: Host-associated > Mammals > Digestive system > Large intestine > Fecal | place... | reverse complement strand
AAAGGGAAAAGTCCTATATGATCACTGAAACGTTCGTACTCCTTATTGTGAGCTTTCATCACCTTTCTACCATTTTTATAGGTACAACTCACCTTAATAGGCTGCGATTCAGCATCAGCAAAAATACCATGAATAGCAAAAAAATCTGCCTCAAAACGGATTGAACTTATATCTTGATGGGAGAAATAACTTTTGCAAAAGCAGAGATAGTGGATAGCATCGAGCAGATTCGTTTTTCCGCTTCCATTTTTGCCCACAATACAATTCACTTTCTCATTAAAAGTGAACTGAACCTCTGCGTGGTTTTTAAAATTTGTAAGAGAGAGGGATTTCAAAAACATTGTACTACGCAAGCATAGACTTTTTCACTCGTAGCACTTGGATCTTTTCATCCTTAGAAATTGCAATCCAACCTTCTCTTTTGGCTTTATCACTCAACATTTTTCTTGAAGAAGCAACAATACCTCTTAAAATCGCTGCTCTTTGTCTTTGAATTTCAAGCTCTAACATAACTATTTATAATTTTATCATATATTTCTTCGTCATAAATCTCAAGACTCTTATCTTTAATCTTTCCCATAACCAGGTGAGGAGTCTTGTCTGAATTATCAAAAAGCATCACATTATCGCAGATTGGAAGGAATACTTTAAAAAGATTGACAAGGCCGCGTTTATATCTTCTTTCGATAAGATGGGGTGGTACATCGTGACCACCTTCAGAAACGCGAATTTTGACACGTTCTTTTGCCAATTCTGGACTATTTAGCCAAAAATAGATAAGTGTTACGCAGTAGCCAATACTTTGCGCATAAAGAACCTTTTCACGATAGACAATCGCAGCCAAAGTGGTTTCTACTGCAAAAGTTTCACCACGTTCCATTAATTCTGAAACACGACGTGACATCAACTTACCTGCTAAAAATGAGACACTTTCGGGATGAAAAGGAGATAAACCGCGAGCAATTTCGTCCACATTAACGAACTCATTGCACTGAAGCATTTCAGGCAAAATGCAGTATGCCGCAGTAGTTTTTCCGGCACCATTACAACCCGCAATTATATACATACTTTTCATAGTAAAACAGAGTGCAAAGATATAATAAATCCTAACAAATCCTAACAAATGTTAATAAAAAAGACTCTATAACAAGATAAAACACTAATAATCAACAAAATAAATTATCAAAAAAATTTCAGACCCTATCAAAAGTCATCGTTTTTTTCAACAAATCAACTTCAACCACTTTAATACGGATCGTATCCCCAAAGCGAATATTTTTCCCATTATGAAGCCCTACCAAAGTATAATTATCCTCATCAATGTAGTAGAAATCGTCATCGAAAGATTTCATAGGGATTAATCCTTCGCATTTAGACTCATTTAGTTCTGCAAAAACTCCCCATTTAGCAATACCACTAACAGTAGCATCAAACTCTTGACCAATTTTATCAACCAGATATTCAGCTTGCTTGTACTTAATAGATGCTCGTTCTGCCTCAGTAGCTTTCTGTTCCATCATTGAGCAGTGCTTACAATATTCATCAAACTGTACCTTATTAGCGGAGGGCTTCTGATTCAGATAATCATCCAACAAGCGGTGCACCATTAGGTCAGGGTAACGACGAATAGGCGAAGTAAAGTGGGTATAATAGGGAAATGCTAGGCCGAAGTGACCGATATTATCGGTAGTATAGATAGCACGTGCCATAATTCGCACCGACAATTTTCCCAATAAGCCATATTCATTTTTCTCCTTTGCTGCCTCCAACATCTTGTTGAGCGATTCGGTAAATTGCTTACGATTTCCAGCTTGCAAATCGTAGCCCAATTTGCCTACAAAATTCTTAAATGTTGCTAGTTTATCCTCAATAGGTTCATCGTGTACACGATAAACAAAAGTTTTAATCTCCTTATTTTTGGAGGATTTCTTTCCGATTTTCTCTGCTACACGACGATTTGCTAACAGCATCATCTCTTCGATTAAGAAATTTGCCTCCTTTTGCACTTTTAAATAGACACCGATTGGTTTACTATTTTCATCCAATTTAAATTTCACCTCCTCAGTTTCAAAATTTATCGCATGATTATCAAACCTTTGTTTTCTAAGCACTTGTGAAAGATTGTGCACATTTAAAATCTCTTCAGCCAACTCTCCCGATTGCGATTCTATAATTTCTTGTACCTCTTCATAAGTAAAACGACGATTGGAGTTTATTACAGTTCTACCAAACCACTCTTTATGAACTTTAGCATTATCATCAAGGTCGAAGACTGCGCTATAGCACAATTTCTCTTCATTAGGTTTTAAGGAGCAGAGTTCGTTACAAAGTTTTTCAGGAAGCATTGGGATAGTTCTATCCACCAAGTAGATAGAGGTTCCGCGTGAATAGGCTTCTTTATCAATTTCGGAGTTTGGACGCACGTAGTAAGATACATCGGCAATATGTACTCCCACACGATGGAGACCATTTTCCAACTTTTCGTATGAGATTGCATCGTCAAAATCCTTAGCATCGGCAGGATCAATAGTAAACGTAGTAACATTGCGAAAATCTCTACGACTTCGTATCTCTTTTTCTGGAATATTAGGGTTAATATCAGCACATTCATTCAGAACTGTTTCTGGGAAAGCCAATGGAAAGTCATTTTCTGCCAATATTGCATTCATCTCCACATTATTCTCTCCTGGTTTTCCTAATACAAAACGAACTTCTCCCAAAGGGCTTCGGGTACCTGCCACCCAATCCGTAATAACCACTACAACCTTTTCGCCAGACTTTGCTCCATTGAGCATTCTACCGGGAATGAGAATATCACGACGATAAACAGGATTATCGGGGATAAAGTAAGCAATTCCCTTGCTAATCTGAATAGTACCCACCAACTGCTTTTTGCTACGTTCAATAACTTCTACAACTTCACCTTCTGGGCTTCGTTTATTGCGAGCTGGGAACACTAAAACTTTCACCAAATCGTTATGTAAAGCATTGCTTAGATTCGCTTCAGCAACAAAAACATCTTCCGCCAAATCATTTTCAGAAATAACAAATGCCGTTCCACTTCGATTAATCTGCACTCTTCCTACCATAAAGTTTTTATTGGTAGTTTTTTGTGTAAGATACTTAGGATTAATTTTATACTTACCTCTTCCAGCGTGAATCACAATATGGGCATCCACAAACTCATTAATCAACGCTTTCACCTGCTCACGACCTTGCCGGTCATAAATACCCACCTTTGCAGCAATCTGTTTGTAGTTTAATTTCTCTTTCGTACTTTTGGTCAAAGCCTCGATAATTTTTCTTCCTAAAATCTCACTTTTCATACTTTATAAATTAAAAAACAATAACTTACATCTCCAACAAAATGTTTATTTACAACAGAAAATCCATATCACAAAGCTCACCTTGTAACCATAATGTTTGCAAGCCACAACGCTCTGCACCTTGAATATGACGCTCGGTATCATCAATAAACAAAGTTTCCGAAGGTATTAATCCATTTTCTTTACAGATAGTTTGAAATCCTTCTGGATTTGGCTTTCTCATCTGCAAAATATGGGAGAAATATGCCTTTTCAAAAAGTTCATCAAAGATGTTATAACCAAACTTCTCTTTTACAAAAGGAATATAAAAATCGTAATTAAGTTGATTTGTATTACTGAATAGAAACAAGCGATATTTCTCTTTCAGTTTTTTCAGAAAATCAATTCTTTCTGACGGAATATCAATCATAATTGCATTCCAAGCATTATCAATTTGACTATCTGTCAAAGAGATGGGAGAGATAGAGCGTATATATTCACGAAACTTCTCCGTAGAAATTTTTCCCTCTTCAAAAAGGTCTATTGCCTCTGATTGTTGAGCTTGGGTATAATATTTTGTAAAATCGTCAATTCCGTACGATTTAAAAACATCCGCTATGTTTTCATAGCGGATGTCGTATATGACACCTCCTAAATCCAAAATAATATTTTTGACGGAGGTAAGATTAATGGTCTTCATTGGGATTATTTTAAGATCTTCAAAAATTCCACTGTCAAGTCCCAAACTTGTTGAACTGTAGCAATTTGCAATTTTTCATCTGGAGAGTGCACACCGCGCAAAGTTGGACCGTAAGAAACCATATCTAAATTTGGATATTTCAATGAAAAGAGTCCACACTCGAGACCTGCATGAATAGCCTTGATAGCTGGTTTTTTGTGGAAAAGATTTTGGTATGCGGTATCGAGCACCTTCATTACTTCGGAATTTGGATTAGGAGTCCAACCTGGATAGCCATCGCCATTAATAACTTCGGAAGCGCCTACAGAGTAGAAAGTTGCAGACACCATATCTACAGCATCTTGCTTTTTGGATTCCACAGAACTTCTTTGGCTTGTCGAAATCACGATACGTCCCTCTTTCACCTTTACAGAAGCCAAGTTAGTAGAAGTTTCCACAAAATTTTCTATATCTTGCGACATTGCCAACACTCCATGAGGGCAAACATACAATGCATTCATCACATCTACTTGTAGATATTCGTCCCAAACCTTCTCTGGCATTGGAGCAGCTTCAAAAATCACCATTACACCTGGGTCAGTTACGGCATACTCTTTTTTATAGATTTCATCCATTTCATTGAGATAACTTTCAAACTCAGCTTTTTTTGCTTCGGGAACAATTACGTGTGCTTTACCTTCGCGAGCAATAGCGTTGCGTAGATTTCCCGCATCAATAGAAGCAATGAAAAGGTCGAAATATTGGTAAGAGTTCCAGAGAATACGGTTTAATAATTTCACAGCATTACCTCTTCCTTTGTTGATATCATCACCAGAGTGACCACCTTGTAATCCTTTTACAATCACATTATAAGCTACATAACCCTTAGGAACTGGTACATATTCACAATCGAAAAATGCTTGTGTATCTTTTCCACCAGCGCAACCGATAAAGAATTCACCTTCATCTTCAGAATCTAAATTTAGCAACATTTTTCCGCTCATAAACCCAGCTTCAAGATGTTCTGCACCCGTAAGTCCAGTTTCTTCATCTACCGTAAACAAGCATTCAATTGGGCCATGTTCAATAGATTTATCTTCCAAAAGTGCCAATTGAATTGCCATACCGATACCATCGTCAGCGCCGAGAGTTGTTCCTTTGGCTTTCAACCACTCACCGTCCACCCAAGGTTGGATTGCATCCTTATCGAAATCAAAATCGGTATCTGCATTCTTTTCGCATACCATATCCATGTGACTTTGGAAAATCACAGGGGTAACATTTTCTTTTCCTGGGGTGGCAGGCTTAGAAATCAACACATTACCGATGGTATCACGTTTGGTAGGCAAACCTAAAGCTTTACCTGTTTCCATAAGCCACTCTGTCATTTTTGCTTCCTTTTTAGAAGGGTGAGGAATTTGACAAATTTCGTTAAAATAATAAAATACACGTTTTGGGGATAGATCTAAGATATTACTCATAACTACTATTTTTATTGATATTTTTTCTACAATGAATGCGACGAAAACGCATTTCAATTTAACAACCTGCAAAGATACCAATATTTTTGATATTGTCAGTTTTGAGAAAGATTTTTTGGAACTATTTTTGAATCTGCTAATATTTTTACAGCAATAAAATCTTTCAATTGCTGCAAGATAAAAGAGACATCGGCTACCCCCTTTTGATAAAGGCAATAGCCGATGTTTTGATAATAAATTTGTTACCTAAATAGATGAATTGGCAACAAATCTATTTTTAGAATTCTCGTATAGCTCTGATTCTTAATGTATCGGTTTTGGTCTGCTGAAGGGTTTCCCCTGTTCCCAAATCCACAGACCATGCATTTTCGGCAGAACTTTCCGTAGAACTCCAATAACAAGATTCTGCAATGGCAGGTGCACCATGCTGTTGAAGAGTATTTTGCAATAGTTCTGCTACTTCCTGAATATCTGCAAGTTCATTTTTAGCTGGAAGGTACCAACCCGAAGTATTTCCATCGTTAAGATTTGCTGCCCAAAGCACAGCTGGGAAAGCAGACAAGCCATAATTGATATTAAGCATATTGTGATTGGCGTTTCCATTATTGGTGTGATTGGCTAATGTTTGTAATGTTGCAGCAGAAAAATCGGCCCACATTGCTTCACTTTCAACTAAAGAGAGCAACATTCCGTGCGTACTATCTGCACTAATTTGGTAAATTACGCCACGTGTAGCACCATTCTGATAATATTCACCTACAGAATATTTTGTAACTTCCTCTGGTACACTATTGACACGAATAGAAACATTATGTTGGCAAACATCACCAGAATTATCGTAAGCAATCGCCTTGATAATGTGGGCACCAACCGTTAGCCGAGATGCTGGTACATAGAAAATGTATGGAGCTTCTGTTTGGGTTCCCACTTCACGATTATCAACATATAACATTACGTGAGTGATATTGCCATCTTCATCATTAGCAGTAACCTCCACATTCAAAGAGATGCCGTACGTAAACTGGGCTCCTTGTTGAGGAGAAATTATAGCACAGGTTGGTGAGATATTCTCAACCTCTTCGCCACAAGCTGCACATAGAAAGATGGCAAGAACTATTAAGATAGATTTCCATATTTTCATACAATAATAATATTAAAAATCAGAAATTAACTTTTATTCTTCACAAAGTTCGGTTAAAACGCTACAAGTAGATTTTGGATGCAAGAAAGCAATTTTCAAACCATCAGCGCCACCGCGAGGAGCTTTATCAATCAAACGAACGCCTTTGCTTTCAGCTTCTGCCAAAGAATCACTAACACTATCCACTTTATAAGCGATATGGTGCATTCCTTCGCCTTTCTTTTCAATAAAGTTAGCAATAGTACTCTCTGGAGATGTTGGCTCCAAAAGTTCAATTTTGGTTTGCCCTACCATAAAGAAAGCTGTTTTTACCTTTTGATCAGCAACTTCTTCAATTTTGTAACATTTTAAGCCTAAAATGTTTTCATAATAAGGAATTGATTCTTCCAAACTTTTAACGGCAATGCCGATGTGTTCGATGTGTGAAATGTTCATTTTTCTATGTTTAAATTGTTAATATGATTATTTAATTAGTCTCTTCCTTCGAGGCGATTTAAAACCTTTGTATGATGTTTTAACGTGCGTAAAGTCAAGGTTAATAGAAGAATAACAACAAGAATATAGAGAGATGGCCTACACCATTGAAATGTGGTATCAGGAATGTAATCTGAATAATTCATTTGAATAGCTGTAAAGTAATCCAAACCCGTAAACAACAAAGTCATTGCCAAAACACCAGCATATTCGCGACGCAACACGGTTCGGAAAGAGAATGGAATTTCGCTGCGTTCAAATTGTCCTAATGCAGGAATAAACGGTGGTACACGCAACGACCATTGACGAAATTCTTCGCCAAACTGAGATTCCAAATAGGCTTCCTCCGTAAACATAATTCTTTCATAATATATCCAGTAAATCAAGGAGATAACTATAAATATAGGTATGTGCAATGTTGCCAACAAAATCCCTGCCCACATTAGATAATTTCCCAAATATAAAGGATGCCTAACGACAGAATATATTCCTTTAGTATTCAAAACTTTAGCAACTTGTTTCTCGGTATTTCTTCCTGAGGTTCCTCGAGGTGTAGTACCTATGGTATAGCAACGCACAAACAAGCCGAGCAAGGAGATCAGAACTGAAACTGCATAGATCGCAGGTTTCACCCAACAATTTTGTGAGGCATACTCAATAAGAAAACCTCGTTGAAAAAGAAATGGAATTGCCAAAATAAATATTACAACGGGAATCACTCCGCGATATTTAAACAGCCAACTTCCATTTTTCTGAAAAGAATCTACTAATGCCATTATTTTAAAATTTTATGATTTCACCTTTTTTCTACCCCAAAAGCGAAGTAACAGCACCTCTAATAAGAATGCGAGTAGTGCGCTAAAGATAAAATAGCGCCACAGCTGTTTGCCTTGCATTTTATTTTGAATCTCCTGCGTTAAATCCTTAGTTTGTACATCTAACGGCTGGATTTTACCATTGCTTTCCTCTATCATCTGCTCAATTTCCTTATCTGTATGATAACTCAAATTTGACTCAGCACGATTGAAATTAAATGCTAATGTTGACATTTTTTGCTCATTTCCCACTAAATCGTAAAAACCAGACTCCTGCACTTGGTCATGAAAATAGAGCATCAACTCTTTGCCTGTTGTGCGCTGCTCTGGAACAAACTCTGTACCATTACTTTCCGACCTCATTGTAAAGAGGTCAACATTACTATTTTCTGGTAGCGGAATAACTTGCATTAAATTGTGTCCTAATGTATTATAAAGTCGCATATTAATTTGACTCAAGATACCAATATTATGCAATGGGATAAAGAAAATTGCATTTTTGTGTGCAGCTCCGAAATTATCGTTCATGGCTACAGCAGAAAGCACCACGCGTCCTGTACCGACCTGAAACCCCGTCAACAATTGAGCTCCATTTTCTAAAGTTAGAATTGTTTCAGCGGCACCTGACCCTACGGAATAATTAAAATATTGAGTAACCATTGGCATTGATAATCTCTCTTCACCTTGTTCGATAGCATCTTTAAAATAGACACTTTCGTAGTTAATTTTCCCGATTCGAACCTCTTTGTTAACCAACTCATTATAGACAGGCACCTCCATTGCAGAAAGGAATGTGCTCCACGATGTGGGGTCCATCTCGGCACTTGGAAATACTAAAATATTTCCACCAGCATTCACATACTTCTGCAACTCATCACTCAACCCTGTAGAGATACTCTTTACTTGATCTAAAACCACCAACTGACTTCCCAAAAAGTGGGAATAATTGATACTATTCAAATTCATCACCTCACACGAAAAGACAGAATCTTTTTCATACAATGCTGACAAATATCTGTTTTCTTCCTCTTGTATAACAACAATTTTTGCCTCTTCACTTACATTATAGGTAAAGAAAAGCTGGTCATCAAAAGTAATCGGAGCATCGTTAATCTCTAATTTTCCTTTTTGAACACCACTATTATGAATAGTATAATTCAACGGCACATCCGCGAAACTTTGCGCTCTAACATCAACAGGAACAGATGTTACTTGCGAACCATTTATATATAAGCGAACGGGTAATTTCTGAATATCGTTCTGACTATAGTTAGATATGCGAACCATCAAAGTTACTTGATATCCTTGTTTTAAGACAGGTGTCATAAACCAACAACTATCAACGCTCACATTATTCAACTCTTTAGCTCCTACTTGCAAAATATATTGTGTTGAAAGGGTATCTTTTTTCAAAGGTTCTAAATCATAATTATCTTGAAAATCAGAGATAAAATAGTTATTTTTCTGTTCTTTCAAGGAATTTTGAGAAGCTTTTTCCAAAAAACTCAAGAGATCATTCCACGAATGAGAATAGTTTGAAATTTGCACCTCATCAATCTTTTCCAGAATTTCATCTTTATTTAGAACGTGCGACATCTTTCCTGAAAGTTCCTGCGTAACCAACAGAAAATCATCATCATAGCTATATGCATTAACAATATTCTTCGCAACATCAGTGGCTTCGTTCAAAAAGGTTCCATTTTGCGACTCTGCATCCATTGAAAAGGAGTTATCGATAAAAATGGTAATCAAACTTCCAGACTTGGTTTCATTTTCATTTGGAATATAGGGTTGAGCAAAAGCAATTACCAATGCGGCAATTCCCAAAACACGAAGAAAGAGCACTACCCATTGCTTGATTTGAGACTCACGCTTAGTCTGAGTTACCAAATGTTGCAACAACTTCACATTAGAGAAATATGCTGTTCTATATCTTCTAAAATTAAAAAGATGTATAAATATGGGTATCAGAATAAAAAGAAGTCCATATAGAAACTCTGGATGAGTAAATTGCATCGTGATTTTATTTTTTTAACTTTTACAATATTAAACTCTTGATTTATATAGCATTCCAAATTCAATTACTAAATTGTAACGAGATTCTGCAAGAAAGATTTTCCTCAAAAATATTTTCTCACAAAATTGTTGGCAAAAGTAAGATTTTTTTTTATCTTTGCAGAATAAAAAATTATAACGAATATGCACATAAATTTGATTCTTTCAGCAGCATTGATTTTAGGCGTAATTGGTTTATTGGCTGCAATCATATTATATTTTGTATCAAAAGCTTTCTACGTTCATGAAGACCCTCGAATTGACATTGTTTGTGACCTTTTACCAGGTGCGAATTGTGGAGGCTGTGGGTTTGCAGGTTGCAGAGCTATGGCAGAAACATTGGTGAATAATAACTCAATGGAAGGATGTTCTTGTCCAAGTGCCTCCGCAGCGACAATCCAGAAAATTGCGGAAGCATTAGGAATTGATAGTGTAATTATGGAGCCGAAGATTGCAGTGGTTCGCTGCAACGGAACGTGCGAGAATGCACCTGCAAAAGTGCTTTACGACTCTGCCGTAAGTTGTGCTTTTGCAACATCTATCTTTGCTGGTGAAAGCGCCTGCGTATTTGGGTGCTTAGGTTGTGGTGACTGCGTAAAGGCTTGTCCTTTCGATGCTATCGCCATCAATCCCGAGACCAAGATGCCCGTTGTTGACGAAGAAAAATGTGTAGGCTGCGGAAAATGTGTTGCCAACTGCCCTCGCTCTATCATTGAGTTGCGCTTAAAAGGTAAAATGAATAGACGCGTATTCGTAAGCTGTGTTAATAAAGAAAAAGGTGCTGCTGCCAAGAAAAACTGCTCTGTAGCATGTATCGGCTGCGGCAAGTGCGCGAAAGTATGTCCATTCGAAGCGATTACCGTTGAAAACTCATTGGCATATATCGATTATCAAAAATGTAAACTTTGCCGTAAGTGCGTTAGCGAATGTCCTACGGGAGCTATCTGCGCCGTTAACTTCCCCGCACCTAAAGCTACTGAAACAGCAGAACAACCTGCAACGGAAAACTAATTTGATTACTAATTATCCTTAATATATGAAAACCTTTAAAATCGGTGGAATCCATCCTGCTGAAAATAAATTTTCTAAAAGTAACGCTATTGAAGAGTTTCCACTTCCCAAAGTAGGAACAGTACTCCTTCAGCAAAATTTGGGAGCCCCATCAACCCCTATAGTACAAAAAGGAGATTACGTGAAAGTTGGTCAATTGATTGGAAAAGCAGAAGCAGTCATCTGTGCCAATGTCCACTCCCCTTTCTCAGGAACTGTCAAAAGCATTGAACCCGTAGTTGACGCACTCGGTTTCAAAAAGAACGCCGTTGTTATTGAAGTACAAGGAGATGAATGGGATGAAAGCATTGACCGATCTCCTGAATTAAAAGAGGAGATTACGCTTTCTAAAAAGGAGATTATCGACAGAATTAAGGAGTGTGGAATTGTTGGTTTGGGAGGAGCTTGTTTCCCCGCTCACGTAAAATATATGCTTCCACCCGACAAAAAAGTAGATTATCTGTTGGTAAATGCTGCCGAGTGTGAGCCCTATATCACTGTTGACCATCGACTTATGTTAGAAAATGCCGACAAATGCATTATAGGTATCAAAGCATTGTTGATAGCTTCAGGTGCCCCCAAAGCGCTCATCGGCATCGAAGCCAACAAACCTGATGCGATAAAACACTTTAAAGAGTTGACAGCTAACATTCCTGAAATTGAGATTATTCCTTTAAAACCTAAATATCCACAAGGTGCAGAAAAGCAACTTATCAAGGCGCTCACTGGCCGAGAAGTACCGAATGGGAAATTACCAATTGAAGTAGGCGTTATTGTCAACAACATTTCTACTTGCCATGCTGTTTACTATGCGGTTCAGAAAAATCGTCCATTGATAGAGACCTTCCTCACTGTTACGGGGAAAACATTACAAACCCGCAAGAACTACCGTGTACGCTTAGGAACTCCTGTTCAAGAAATTCTTGATACCGTAACCATTCCTGAAGGGATTGGTAAAGTAATTGCTGGTGGTCCAATGATGGGCAAAGCGATGTCAAACCTGAATTGCTATACCGTAAAGGGAATGTCAAGTTTACTTTTGATGGATGAAAAAGAGAGCAAACGCGCGGAAGTAACCGCTTGTCTTAGATGCGGAAAATGCGTTTACGGTTGTCCAATGGGACTTCAACCTGTACTTATTGCAACACTTTCAGAGAAAGGACGTTGGGAAGATTGTGAGGCTAACGGCATTATGAACTGCTGCGAATGTGGTTCCTGTTCATTCACCTGCCCGGCAGCTCGTCCTCTCACCGACTTTATCAGGTTAGGGAAAAGCAAAACGGGTGCAATGATTAGAAGTAGAAGTCAAAAGAAATAAAATCTGAAAAAAAAATTGAAAGAATCGATTTTATATTAAAAAAAGTTGTAATTTCGTACCCTGTTTAGAAAAAAGACAAATCACTATAAATCAAATTAATAACATTAAATTATAAAACTATGGCATTTAAAGGAGCATTAGTTATTGACACTGAAAAGTGTAAAGGTTGTGCAGTTTGCATCACCGGATGTCCTAACAAATGCATTGCCCTCTCCAAAAAGGTAAATGCAAAAGGATATAACTACCTAGAACTTGTGGACGAAAACGCATGCGTAGGCTGTGCAAGCTGTGCAGTTATTTGTCCTGATGGCGTAATTGAAGTTTACCGCGTAAAAGAATAACCTAGGTACATAAGAAAGAATTAATACAATTAACAATTAACAACTTAGAGAAATGGCAAAAGAATTAAAATTATTGAAAGGTAACCAAGCTATCGCAGAAGCTGCCATTCGTTGTGGCTGTGACGGCTATTTCGGTTATCCTATCACTCCGCAATCAGAAGTTTTGGAACATCTGATGGCAGAAAGACCATATTTGACAACAGGAATGGTTGTTCTTCAAGCCGAAAGTGAAGCTGCATCTATCAACATGGTTTATGGTGGTGCTGCTACTGGCAAAAAAGTAATGACCTCTTCATCAAGTCCAGGTATCAGCCTTATGCAAGAAGGGCTTTCTTACATTGCTGGTGCTGAACTTCCTGCACTTTGCGTTAACGTAGTAAGAGGAGGCCCAGGTTTAGGAACTATCCAACCTTCACAATCTGATTATTTCCAAACTACTAAAGGTGGTGGTCATGGTGACTATCGTTTGATTACCTTGGCACCAGCATCAGTACAGGAGATGTATGATTTTGTAAAGTTAGGTTTCGACTTGGCTTTCAAATATAGAAATCCAGCGATCATCCTTTCTGATGGTGTTATTGGTCAGGTAATGGAAAAGGTGGAAGTTGACGACTACATTCCACGCCGCACCAATGAAGAGATTGCAAAAGAATGTCCATGGGCAGCAATGGGAAAACCAGCAAGCCGCGGGCACAATATTGTAACCTCTTTGGAATTGGAAGCTCTTAAACAAGAGAAAATCAACGACCGCATCCAAGCTAAATATAGAGAATGCGAAGAGAAAGAAGCTCGTCACGAAGCAATCCATTGCGACGATGCAGAATATATCTTTGTAGCATACGGTTCAGCAGCTCGTATCTGCCAAAAAGCAGTTGAATTAGCACGCGCAGAAGGCATTAAAGTGGGTCTTATCCGTCCTATTACTTTGTGGCCATTCCCAACCAAAGCTATTCGCGAAATTGGTGGTCGTATGAAGAAAATCCTCAGCGTTGAGATGAGCGCAGGTCAAATGATCGAAGACATCAAATTAGCTGTAGATTGCAAAGTACCTGTAGAACACTTCGGAAGATATGGTGGCGTTATTCCTACTCCTATCGAAGTACTTGAGGCTTTAAAAAAATTGATAAATAAATAGAACTTAGAATTATGACAAGAGAAGATATTATAAAACCCGAAAATTTGGTGTATAAACGTACGCCAGTTTTGACTGATGCTGTTATGCACTATTGCCCTGGTTGCGGACACGGTACAGTTCATAGAATGGTGGCTGAAGTAATCGAAGAGATGGGAATTCAAGATAAAGCTATCGGTATTGCTCCTGTTGGTTGCTCAGTGTTGGCATACAACTACTTCGATGTTGACTTTATCGAAGCAGCTCACGGTCGCGCTCCCGCTATCGCTTCTGCAGTTAAAAGATTGTATCCAGAAAACTTCGTTTTCTCTTACCAAGGTGACGGTGACTTAGCATCTATTGGATGTGGTGAAGTTATGCACGCTTGTAACCGCGGCGAAAACGTTACTATGATCTTTATCAACAACGGTATTTATGGTATGACTGGCGGTCAAATGGCTCCAACAACCCTCGAAGGTATGGAAACTGCTACCAGTCCTTATGGTCGTGATCCTCAAATTATGGGACACACAATGAGAATTACCGAAATGTTGGCACAACTTCCTGGTACATATTTCGTAACTCGCCAAGCTGTTTACACTCCTGCATTAGCACGCAAATGTAAAAAAGCGATTCGCCAAGCTTTCGAAAACCAAAAACTTAACAAAGGTGTTTCTTTCGTAGAAGTTGTTTCTAACTGTAACTCTGGTTGGAAAATGACTCCAACCCAAGCTAATCAATGGTTGGCAGACAATATGCTCGAATATTTCCCATTAGGAGATATGAAAGTTGATGGCAAATATCAACAACCATTCATTGACCGCTTAGGTACCTACGATGCCCCCAATGAAAAAACTTACTCATTGAGAAAAAAATAGTAAACATTAAAATTGATAAGAAAATGACAGAAGAAATAATTATAGCAGGCTTCGGCGGTCAAGGTGTGCTCTCAATGGGTAAAATTTTGGCATACGCCGGCATTATGCAAAATAAAGAGGTGAGCTGGTTGCCTTCTTACGGTCCAGAAATGCGCGGAGGTACTTCTAACGTAACTGTTATCCTCAGCGACGAAAGAATCTGCTCACCATATCTTAATCAGTTTGATACCGCTATCATCTTGAATCAACAATCAATGGATAAATTTGAAGCCTCAGTTAAACCTGGTGGGCTCTTAATTTACGATCCAAACGGTATCTCTCACCACCCAACAAGAAAAGATATCAACATCTACCAAGTGGCTGCTGCTGACAAAGCTTCAGAAATTGGTATTATGAAACTTTTCAATATGATTATTCTCGGTGGTTTCTTGGCTGTTAAACCTATCGTAACTCGCGAAATGTTGGAAAAAGGTTTGCAAAAATCTCTTCCAGAACGCCACCACCACCTTATTCCAGATAACATTAAAGCTGTTGAAATCGGAAAGGGACTTCTTACACCTTTCAACGTTCTTTAATCGTTACCCAAACAAAAAAGCCAGCAGAATTCTGCTGGCTTTTTTTTTCGCGACCCGCCATAGGCGGGATTTTTCTTTTTTTTGCGGCCCGCCTGCGCTGCGCCACCACATCCTCGGAGTTGCCCTCGCCAAGCTCGTAGAGTTTGCGGTGGGCGGTGGATATGGCGGTGAACAGCCCATAGAGTTCATCCTTGGCCTGCACAATGAGGTAGTATCCCAAAAAGTGTGTAATTTCCAGCAAATATGATATATTTGCAAAACTAAAAAAATAAACAAATGGAAATTACACAAGCGC
>Ga0233362_1000142_pt1 | contig 15529 bp, 15 predicted proteins | sample ElkDunMinimDraft_22_FD_180674 | JGI IMG/M metagenome (GOLD analysis project Ga0233362, IMG submission 180674) | Fecal eukaryotic communites from dung pellets of Tule Elk in California, USA - Elk Dung C1 | ecosystem: Host-associated > Mammals > Digestive system > Large intestine > Fecal | place... | reverse complement strand
GCTTGCCGAAGATGCTTACCGCTATTCTTGCGGGCGCCTCGTTGTCGGTGGCGGGATTGATGATGCAAACCCTATTCCGCAATCCGCTGGCAGGACCATATATATTAGGTATCTCCTCTGGTGCCAGTCTCGGCGTAGCATTGGTGACCATGTGTGGTGTAGCATTAGGTAGTAGTGGTCTAATCAGTGGCGCAGCTATTGTGGGCAGTATCTTGGTGATGCTTCTTGTGATGATGATAGCCAAGCGCATACGCAGCAATGTGACCTTGCTGATTGTGGGTATGATGGTGGGGAATATCGCTGGCGCGTTGGTGAATATGATTCAGAACTTTGCCAATCCTGATTCGCTGAAGCTGTTTATTGTCTGGACGTTAGGCAGTCTTAATGGTGTTGGTTGGAAGGAACTTCCTGCACTAGCCATCGGTGTGCTGCTGGCCTTTATTCTTGTGCTAATCCTCATCAAGCCGCTCAATGGTTTGTTGCTTGGCGAAGATTATGCTCGTGGTTTGGGTATCCATGTAGAACGCACTCGTTGGATGATGGTAGTGGCATCATGTTTGTTGGCGGGTAGCGTAACAGCCTTCTGTGGTCCAATAGCTTTTATTGGTGTGGCAGTGCCTCATATCGCACGAGGTGTGTTGGCTACTAGCAACCATCGTCTGACCGTGCCTGCTTCTTTGCTTATCGGTGCTAATATCTTGCTAATATGCGATGTGCTCTGTAATCTCGGCACCTATTCTCTACCTATCTCCACTATGAGTGCTCTCTTTGGTGCACCCATTATATTGTGGATCATCCTGAAGAAAAAATAGCCCCCAATCAGCTTGATTGGGGGAAGAGTTTTACCATTTAGCAACGGTATCGTTGTATATTTGGTCGGCTATTTCTGCAATCATGGTAGTGCATAAATCGTCTTGCACGTCATTGAGCATTTGCGACGAGTCGAATGTCTGGTATGCCGTATAGGTTTTCTCAAAACTCTCTTCGGGTGCCACGTTGTTGGTAAATCGCACTTTCACGGTAATCGTTAATTTGGTTTCTGCGGCATAGCTATCTGCGGATACCGCCATAGGTGTGAGCGCATATCCTGTGATTTCGCCTTCAATCTCCAGATTACCACCTCGTCGTACTTGTTCCAGTCGTGTCTGACGTTGAAAGAGGTCTCGTATTCCGTCTGACAGGTTATTCGATAGTGGGGCATATACCAGGGCTGCCACATTTGGAAAATCAGCAATCGAAATGGTTTTGGTTGTAGAGTAATCAATCGAAGCACCATTAAATTTATATGAGATCACGCAGGCGTTGAGCAATCCCATGCACAGCAATAATACTATTTTTCTCATAACTCGTACTCTTTTATTTTTCTATATAAAGTGCGTTCGCTCAGTCCTAGTTCAGCTGCAGCGGCTTTGCGATTGCCTCCGTTGCGCTCTAATGCTTGTCGAATGGTCTCGCGTTCCAAGTCGCTCAGTTTGAGTTCTTTTGCAGGTGCTACGATGGTTACCTCTTGTGCCATCTCGGGCTCTACCATCTCATCTGTGGGTGCTAATACTTGCCCTTGTTCCCATGCTACGATCTCTTCTCCTATTGGCGTTCGAGGGTCGTTGTTCTTGAGCAGCAGTTCTACTTGCTCTTTCAGCATGTTGATTTCCCGCTTCATTGCTCCCATCATGTTGTACAACATGGTACGCTCCTCCATGGACATCTCTTGTTGTGCGTGTCCCACGACTGCCAAGCCGCGGTGCATCTGATGAGCAGGCAAATAATGTGCTAATATATCGGGTGTGATCTCTCTGCGTTGTTCGATGATACTAATCTGCTCCGCCACGTTCTTGAGCTGGCGCACATTGCCTTGCCAGTAGTAGGATTTGAGCATGTCGGTTGCCTCATCGGTTAATCGAATAGCAGGCATGCGATATCGCTCTGCGAAATCCACTACGAACTTTCTAAATAGCAGCGGTATATCCTCTTTTCGTTCGCGCAGCGCAGGTACTTTGATTTCCACCGTGTTCAATCGGTAGTAGAGGTCTTCGCGGAAGCGTCCTTCTTCGATGGCTTTGGGTATATTCAGGTTGGTGGCAGCGACCACGCGCACGTTGGTCTTTTGTACGTGCGAGCTACCCATACGAATAAACTCCCCAGTCTCCAGTACGCGCAACAATCGTGCTTGGGTGGATAGTGGTAATTCGCCCACTTCGTCTAGAAAGAGTGTGCCGCCATCTGCAATCTCGAAGTAACCTTTTCGTTCGCTTTTGGCGTCGGTAAATGCTCCTTTCTCGTGTCCAAAGAGTTCGCTGTCAATGGTGCCTTCGGGTATGGCGCCGCAGTTCACGGCAAAGTATGGTCCATGTTTGCGTGCGGAGTATTGGTGAATGATTTTAGGGAAATGTTCTTTTCCCACTCCACTTTCTCCCGTGATGAGCACACTCAGGTCGGTGAGTGCCACTTGTACTGCTATTTCTATTCCGCGATTGAGTTGTGCATTATTTCCGATAATGCTAAATTGCTGTTTTATTCGCTGTAGGTCTTTTTGTTCCATATTGAATTAAATGTTTCAAAGTATCCAGGTTTGATCGTTTAATGGTGTGTAATCTGCCAAAATGGCAGACAAAGGTACAACAAAAAATGCAAATAAACAAGCAAAATTGCAAAAAGTTTACTTTTGAGCGAAAAGACATTGCATATTTCTTGTATTTAGCAACGTATATCAATCCCGGTGCGAAGCCGCTATAGCCAATTTTAGGGTGATTCTCCATACCATTGGTGGATAATACGGTAGAAGGTTCTTGGTTGTGCAAATTGTTGGTATGGTTATCAAATGAAAAAAATGGAAGTAAATTTGGTAATATGTAAATATTTTTGTACCTTTGCGCTCTAAATTGCAAATTGCATATAGGATGTTGTGAAAAATAATTCAATTATGGTATATAAAATCACCTTTTCTTGCGACGATGCGGATGATTTTCGTCGCGTGTTTGAAGCCGATAGTGAAGCTACGTTTCTTGAGTTGCATCAAGCCATCTTGAAGAGTGCAGGTTACCCTGATGACCAAATGACGTCGTTCTTTATGTGCAACGACCGTTGGGAGAAAGAACAAGAAGTGACGCTCGTAGAGATGGGTAGCAACTTCGAGTATGATAATATGATTATGGAATCTACTCGTCTTAGCGACCTTATGGAGGAGCGTGGTCAACGTCTCATCTACGTGTTTGACCCAATGTACGAGCGCTATTTCTTTGGTAGTCTCACTGAGATTATGCCAGGCTATTGCAATGGTGTGGAATGTACTGAATCACGCGGAGATGCGCCTAAGCAATTGCAAACCGAAGATATGGCTGAAGCGGCACGCGCAAAAGATGCTAAAGATTGGGGCTTGGACGATGATCTCTTTGGCGATAGTCAGTTTGACATTGAAGACTTAGATGCCGACGGATTCCAAGATTTGAGCTTCGACGACGGCTCTATGTTCTAATGCCCACGCTTGTAGTCATATTGGGGCCTACAGGGGTAGGAAAGACTGAATTAAGTTTGCAACTGGCTCAGGAGTATGGTTGCCCGATTGTGAGCGCAGATTCGCGCCAGATATATCGTGACCTTCCCATAGGTACAGCAGCGCCAACAGCAGAGGAACAAGCTCAGGTAGAGCATTATTTCATTGCATGTAAATCACTTACCGAGACCTACAATGCGGGGCAGTACGCACGCGATTGCAAGGCATTGCTGAGCAATCTATTCACGAAGCACGAACGTGTGGTGATGGTGGGGGGCAGTATGATGTACATTGATGCAGTATGCAATGGACTGGATGACATGCCCGATGTGCCAGCTGCTATTCGTCAAGAGGTGCGCGAAGCGTATAACCAACACGGATTGGAGTGGTTGCAAACCGAAGTACAGCGCTTAGACCCTGCGTATTGGGCGGAGGTGGATCAACAAAATCCGCAACGATTGATGCATTGCGTGGAGATATGTCGAGCGACAGGCAAACCCTATTCCAGTTTCAGAAAGCGTGGTGCAACCGCTATGGAACGAGGATTTGACGTCGAATATCGTGTAGTTACTCGTCCACGAGAAGAATTATACGAACGAATCAACTTGCGCGTGCACAAGATGATAGAGGCAGGTTTGCTGGATGAAGCGCGTAGCGCATTTGAGCAGTTGGGCATCTCGCTGCAACCAATGGCAGATGGCGAACAAGCGATGCTACCCAATAGCCTAAACACAGTGGGTTACAAAGAACTGCTCCCCTATTTCAAAGGCGAATATACACTCGAAAGGGCCATTGAATTGATACAACAGAATAGCCGTCACTACGCTAAGCGACAAATGACATGGTGGCGATCAAAAGGATTTAATTTTTGAGCAATCAATACAATATGAAGAAGATAATAACAATGTGTTTGGTACTTACGTTAATCGTAGGTTGCAAAAAGATAGATGTAGATTTTTCCTATTCACCAACCGATCCTAAAGCGGGTGAAATGATTAAATTTACCAACAATAGTTCTGCAGGTGAATCGTGGGCATGGACATTTGGTGATAACAGTACAAGTATGAGTAAAAATCCAAGCAAGGTGTATAAAAAACCAGGTGAATACATGGTAACCTTGATGGTGGATAGTACGAAGCACTTTACGCATAGCAAACTAATTACAGTTTACGACACGATTCCTACTTTCGTTGCTTCATCTGATTCTATTTTGTACTTCCATGATGTCACGCTAAAGGCGAATATCTACAACCCGTTTAAGTACGATTTAGTTTATCAATGGACTATGCCCGATAATTGTGTCATCACTGCTGGCGATTTGAATAGCGCTTCCGTGACGTTATATTTTACAACTCCAGGACAAACAGATATACAATTAACCATCATTCAAAATGGCAAGGAGTATAATATCTCACGCCAATTCACCATTCATCCTGCCCAAGCACCAGCGATAGTTATACGTACTGCGGATAACAAAGTGTTCCGTCAGCGAATGATTAACGACCGTTTAGATCAACCTAGTATGGCGAATAGTGAGGACGTGTATCTCATTGAGCAAACATGTGATACCATGCTTACTTTCAATGGCACTGTTTTTACTGCTAGCCAAATCGTGAACCAGATTGCTGGTTTCCAGGGGATAAATATCCAGCATTTGCAAATTGATGCTATGCAAATGAAATGGTATATCACCACGCCTGATGGCTTGTTTGTGGCTTCTTTCGATGGTAGTAATCTTACTGCTATTGATGCCAATGCCACCGGAGCAATCTATGTAGATGATTTGCGCAATCGTATCTATTGGGCTACCAAGCAAGGCGTCATGGCAATGCCATTGGTAAAGAGCAAAAATAATCAATTTTCTACTACTCCTATATCGTACAACGATTTTAGCAATGTTGACTTGATTACTGTCAACAACAAATTTCAATAATTATATATGCAACCTGAATATATTTTCGAAACGAGTTGGGAGGTTTGCAATCGTGTAGGCGGTATTTATGCCGTGCTCTCTACGCGTGCAGCTTCCATGCAAAAAGAACATAAAGACAAAGTCGTATTCTTCGGTCCTGATTTTGGAGACCATTCCAACCTCACTTTCAAAGAGAGCAAGACCTTATTAAAAGGTTGGCGCCCCAAAGGTGTACGCGTAGGTCGATGGCAAGTGCCTGGCAAGCCTATTGCTGTACTACTCAAATGGGATGAACTCTGGGCAGAGAAAGACCAAATCTTCGGCCACATGTGGGAGAGATTTGGTATCCAGAGCCATGCCGCCTATGGCGATTACGACGAGAGTTGCCTCTTTGCCTATGCTGTCGGTCAAGTAGCAGAGAGCCTGTACAAGCACCTTGATATGCCTACCACTGTCATGCATTGCAACGAGTGGCAAACGGCTTTCACTATCCTTTACTTGCGCGAACATTGTCCAGCTATTGGTACACTCTTCACCACCCATGCTACCAGCATCGGGCGCAGTATCGCAGGCAATGGAAAACCATTGTATGACTGCTTCGATGCTTTCCAAGGCGACCAAATGGCACAGGAACTCAACATGGTCAGCAAACATTCTGCTGAGAAGAAAGCAGCGCACCTATGCGACTGTTTTACCACGGTGAGTGACCTCACCGCACGCGAGTGCAAGCAACTCCTTGATAAACCTGTGGATATAGTTACCCCTAACGGCTTTGAGCAAGGCTTTGTGCCACAAGGTGAAGACTTTGATGCAGCACGCAAACGTACACGCAATGCCTTAATATCGCTTGCACGCGCAAAGGGCATTGATGCCAAAACTACCGATATGCTTATCGGCACAGCAGGTCGCTTTGAGTGGAAGAACAAAGGTATCGATGTCTTCCTCGAATCCCTCACTCGCCTCGGCGAAAGCCAACAGCGAAGCGGTCTAACAGCGCAGCGATCTATCATCGCTTTTGTCATGATCCCATACCTCGACCGCCAAGACTTCACCGTGGGCAATGTGCATGTCATCTTCGTGCCTACTTATCTCAATGGCAATGATGGTGTACTCAACTTGCCTTATTATGATTTGTTGATTGGTTTGGACTTGACCGTTTTCCCAAGTTACTACGAACCATGGGGTTATACGCCATTGGAGAGTATGGCATTCCATGTGCCTACCATCACCACCAGTTTGAGTGGCTATGGCGTTTGGTGCGAGGAACAAGGTTGTACTACCATTGATAAGGGTGTAGCGGTCATCTACCGCAACGATAGCAATACCCATGATGTGATTACGCATATTGTCAATACAATTGAGTATTACCTCTCACTTTCCCCACAGAAGACGGCAGCTATCCGCAAGGCAGCAGTCCGATTGGCACTGCAAGCCGAATGGAAGAACTTCTTTACCTACTATCGTGAAGCCTACGCTATCGCCCTTAAGAAAGCTGCAGCTCGTCAATAAAGATACAGTTATTAGGAATATATCAACAATCGCTTGCCTGATGGTAAGCGATTGTTGTTTATCAGTCGCACCGAAGCGTCGGTGCAAAGACATATTGAATATAGCGTTATACTTAGTGATGTTCTGAAATAAAAAGTTATTTCATAAATAAAAATGCACTCTCTTTCGGGAGTGCATTTTCTATAATATATATAAGGTGTAACCTTACATCACGATATTGACAATCTTGCCTGGAACGACGATAACCTTCTTTGGAGCGGTGCCGTTCAGTTGTTTGGCGGTCAGCTCGTGAGCCATAACAATCTTCTCTACCTCCTCGCGTGGAGTGTCCTTTGCCACCTCAATGGTGAAGCGCACTTTACCATTGAACTGAACAGGGTACTTTTGCGTCGCTTCTACCAAGTATGCCTCATTACATTCTGGCCACTCTGCGTGGCAAACAGAAGTTGTTTCGCCACAGAGATGCCATGCCTCCTCGGCAATGTGTGGAGCGTATGGCGCGAGCAAGATAGCGAAAGTCTTGAGAATCTCCACCTTGTTGCACTTGAGGGCTTGCAACTCGTTTTGCGCAATCATGAAGGCAGGGATAGAAGTATTAAACGAGAAGTTCTCAATATCCCAAGTGATCTTCTTGATGAGTTTGTGCAAACTACGCAATTCCTCTGCTGTTGGTTCGTCGTTGGAGAGGGTCTCGAACATGTTCCACCACTTGCGCAAGAAGCGGTGAACGCCATCGATACCATTGGTGTCCCAAGGTTTGGACATCTCCAAAGGACCAAGGAACATCTCGTACAAACGCAAGGTATCTGCACCATACTTAGCCACCACGTCGTCTGGGTTAACCACGTTGAACATAGACTTGGACATCTTCTCTACTGCCCAACCGCAGATGTATTGTTTGTCGGTAGGAGTGCCCATGTAAGGGTTGTCAATGTCGGTAGTACCATCCGAATAGATGAACTCCGCATTCTTGAACTCAGGCATCCAGTTGCGGAAGGCATCAATGTCCAAAACATCGTTCTTCACGATATTCACGTTTACGTGGATAGGTTGTACCTTGTCTTTGTACTCAGGATTGTCGATAAGATTGTAACTGATAAAGAGGTTGCCCGTTGCGCCTTCGCCAATATAACGATAAACGAAGTTAGAGCGACCTTGGATCATACCTTGGTTGATGAGTTTGCGGAATGGCTCGTCCTCGCAGATATAGCCGAGGTCGAAGAGGAACTTATTCCAGAAACGGCTGTAGATCAAGTGACCCGTGGCATGCTCAGTACCACCTATATAGAGGTTGACTTGACGCCAGTAGTCGTTGGCCTCTTTGCCCACAAGCGCGGCATCGTTGTGGTTGTCCATATAGCGGAGGTAGTACGCAGAAGAACCTGCAAAACCAGGCATGGTGCAGAGCTCGAGTGGGAAGACATTGACATTGTCAATCAACGACTTGCTCACTACTTGCTTGTTCTTCTCGTCCCACGCCCAGAGGTCGGCATTGCCAAGAGGTGGCTCGCCTGTGGTGGTAGGTTTGAAGTCAGATACCTCAGGCAAGAGGAGTGGCAAGCACTCTTCTGGGAGCATGTATGGCATACCGTCCTTGTAATAAACAGGGAATGGTTCGCCCCAGTAGCGTTGGCGGCTAAATACCGCATCACGGAGGCGGTAGTTCACTTTCACACGGCCAAGGCCAGTGTTGGTGATATGCTCCTTCATTGCTTGGATAGCGTCTTTCACTTGCATGCCGTTGAGGAAGCCCGAATTGATCATCACGCCCTCTTTGGCATCAAAGCTCTGCTCGCTTATATCTGCACCCTCAATGAGTGGAATGATAGGCAAGTTGAAGTGCTTAGCGAAAGCATAGTCACGGCTATCGTGTGCAGGCACAGCCATGATAGCGCCTGTTCCGTATCCGCTTAATACATAGTCGCTTATATAGATAGGTATCTCGGCTTTGGTGAGCGGATTGATAGCATACGAACCTGTGAAGACACCTGTCACACGGCGGTCAGCAATACGCTCGCGCTCGGTACGGTTCTTCACCATTTGGAGGTATGCCTCTACTTCTGCTTTTTGCTCCTCGGTAGTCACACGAGCCACATACTCGCTCTCAGGAGCCAATACCATGAAAGTCACTCCATACACAGTATCCGCACGGGTAGTGAAGATGGTGAATGGTTCATCTTGTCCTTTGATAGCAAAGCGCATCTCAGCACCCTCGCTACGACCGATCCAGTTGCGTTGGGTTTCCTTGAGGGAGTCAGTCCAATCCACAGTATCAAGACCTTGGAGCAAACGTGGCGCGTATGCACTCACACGGAGATTCCATTGGCGCATAACACGTTGCTCTACAGGGTAGCCACCACGAACAGAAAGACCTTCGCTCACCTCGTCGTTAGCGAGCACACAACCAAGTTGTGGGCACCAGTTGACCTTGGTATCAGCCAGATAGGCGATACGGTAGTTCATGAGGCGCTCTTGTTGCTCTTTCTCGGAGAGGGTTGCCCATGTTGGGTCGGTAGCCTCGAACTTCTCGATGAGTTTGCTGATAGGTTGAGCCTTTTGCAAAGAGGTATCGAAGTAGGAGTTGAACATCTGGATGAATGCCCATTGTGTCCACTTGTAGAAGTCAGGGTTGCAAGTCTTCACCTCGCGATCCCAGTCGTAGTTGAAACCAATCTTTTGGAGTTGCTCAATATAGTGAGCGATATTCTCCATGGTTGTTTTCTCTGGGTGTTGGCCTGTTTGGATAGCATATTGCTCCGCAGGCAAACCGTAGGAGTCAAAGCCCATTGGGTGGAGGACATTAAAGCCCTGTAGACGTTTGTAACGGCTGTAGATATCGCTGGCGATATAACCGAGAGGGTGACCTACATGCAAACCTGCGCCCGATGGATAAGGGAACATATCGAGCACATAGAATGGCTTTTTGTCGCTTTGGTTACTTACGCGGTAAGTACCAGCTTTCGCCCATTCGGCTTGCCATTTCTTTTCAATTTCACTGAAATTGTAATCCATAAAATTATTTGTGATTTAATTATTTGCTATTTGTTCTTTTCCTATTTCGGCTTGTCCGCCTCAAACAATCTGCTTACACCGTGGTCATTTAGGCGTGACCTTTGCGCTGCAAAGGTACTACAAATATTGCACATATGCAAATTTTTAACTGTTTTTGTGGCGAAAGTTATCTATTCATTTAGAATAATTATACTCTTTCATTTACACAAACAAGTCATCCAATGTTATAGTATGCATAAAGTCGTTGGAGTATTCGTTATACTCAAGACCATAAGTAGTGATGAGTATCGGATGTATGGCAGTCTTGCGAGATAAGTGCTCTAAAAGTAGATTGGTGCGATGTACTAATTTCTGGTGATAGGACTTGTTCACAGCAAAGTCTTCGCTATAAAATTTCATCTCGCATAAATTGACTATATTATCTTTTCTACTAATAAGCAAATCAATCTGTGTACCTTCGTGTTCGTTATCTCCTATCACCGACCAAGCGGATTGTGTAGATGAAATGCCACCTATTTGCAATGCGCGTTTTATTTGATCTACATGGCGGAAACACAAGTCCTCAAACGCATATCCTCGCCAAGCATTGATTTTAGGCGATAGTACATTGTTCATCCAGAACTCATTATCCATCTCTTTTTGTCCCTCAATAAAACGAAGATAAAATAAGCAGAATGGGTCTATGAGCTTATAGTGTATATTGCGTTTGCTTTCGCCGAAAGGTACGTATTTCTCAATAAAATCACTTGCCACAAGTGCATTGAGCCACTTAGTAAGTTCGCCATTAATAGTTATTTGCGCAGTTGTGGCTAATTCTTCGCGAGTATATCCTTTTCTTTTCATTGCGAGGGTACGCACTATCCGCATCATCTGTTCGGGATTGGAGAATACTGATTGGAATAAACGTGTGAACTCATTGTTGAGTTTCGCGTTTTTAGCAAAGAATAGTTCATCTATGTTTTGTGCCAAACTCTTCGCGCGTTGGAAATAATTCATATAGTATGGAATACCACCTAAAATCATATTCGCTTGTGCGATGTCATAACGCGACATACGTATCCCTCTGCTCTTGTAAAAGAGTTCGCATTCCATTAGATTGAATGGAGATAATTTTATTTCGTAGGTAGTACGTCCGTATAGTCCACCATGATTATTAACCAAGTTGTCTATCATCCAAGAGTTGGCACTACCACAAACGACAAGCATGATATTTTGACGGTGGCATGCCCAAGTATTCCAAAAACTCTCCAAAGCAGTGATGAATCCACTGCGTGGTGTATCCATCCATGGCAATTCATCTAAGAAGATAACCTGTCTGCTGCCATTGTCTGTCTGTTGCAGATGTTGCTCCAGCATAAAAAAGGCTTCTAACCAATTCTTAGGACAACGGCTTTTGCGCATGCCATGTAGCTGCAATGATTGGTAGAAATGTAGTAGTTGTTGCTTGAGATTATTCGATTGTCCGCTCTCGTCTATAGGGCTTAATCCTGCATGACGAAATGTGATTTTGCCACGCAATGCTTCATCTATAAGAAAGGTTTTGCCCACACGACGCCTGCCATATACCGCAACAAACTCAGACTTCTTGCTGATATACAGGCGTTTAAGCTCGTCCACTTCTTTTGTTCTTCCTATTAAACTATCCATAAAAGTTATCTTTATTCCGCCACGAAACGTGCTTTTTGCAAACTCATAGCGGATTATCTTAATGTTTTTGCGCTGCAAAGGTAGTGATTTTATTTGGTTTGTGCAAATGTTTTTTGTATTTTTGTCAGAAATCCCCGATTTTTGGGTTTTGTAAGACATATAAAGTTACCTGCAGATTAGGCGACCACCATAGGAGATCTGTGGGATATCTCTGGGCTTTCGGTGGCTTTTTATAAAAGTGTCTCTATAATAATGCTGCAAAAATCTTCGGCACGATTATTAAGATTTGGACGTTATACTAATATATGTCTAAAAGAAGCGCAAGAGTGGCGCGAGATATGCTGTTTGGGAGGTTTTTGGAAGGAAGTTGAAATGTATACGATTATTAAGATTTCAGTGGTTGTTCCACTCGCCAAATTGTAGCAGTCAAACAGCCACTCTCGCGCTACTATCAGAGATGGTACAATTATATCCAATACCTCTTCCATTGCAGTGCCTGCTCGATAGTGATGCCATAAAGCGCACTATACCTTGCTAATTGGGCTTGAGTATAATGAGAACCAAGGAGTTTCCATACACAACCGGCTTTGTGTTTGAGTTCTGTCTCTGTGTCTATTGTAAACTCCGCGTGCATATCGGAAGTTAAATTATCGGTCATAGTATTGAATCGTATAATGATACATTCCATGAAATACAATTTAGTCCGCCTCCGTTTCTTAATACGCCTGTGATATCCACTAATTCAATATGTTCACGTGGAATACCTAAAGCAGAACCGATTTGTGCGCAAGCCTGTTCATCCTCGGGGACATTAAGCCGTGGAAGAAATAGTTTGCCGTCTGTCAACAGGTAGTTGATGTATGCCCAATTCCATTTGTGCGGTCTTGGTGTGTCATAGTGCAGCTCAACTACTTCAAAATGAGGTTGTAAAGCGTCAAGAAGTTTTTTACGAAGGCCCTTATCAAAGTCGTAATAATTGGTAATTAACACTTTGCCGTTTTCTATATAACGCACCATTCCATCTGCATGACCATATGGCTCAAGGCGATCCCAAGGAATAATAACCGTTTCGGTTTGAAATGCTTTGTCCAAACGTGAAATAAGTTGCATCGGTAGCAAAGAAGGGTTCTCTAGGAAGACCTTCTCTGTCAAGATTACTTTGTTACCGCACATAATCACATTCCCACCATCGAGAATAAGCCCGGAATTGACATATGGAAGGCGACTTGGTGCAATAACATGCTTCCAGTCTGTGATGTACTGAGATTGCCCGCAAAGGTAGTCTGGCTCATAACGATATGCCACAAAATGATCCGGCGTACATTGCACGGGCATAAAGTCCCGCATCCATATATCCTTGGTATTTGGAAGAAGGGCATAATCCACTTGCTGACGAGCGAGAGCAGCAGCTAACTTAGACCAACATTTATATGCGGTCAGATGTTGCGAAAAACAAACGATATTAGTCATAATATGCTCTCCTAAATTATTTCGTTTGCATACTTATCAATGTAATACACAAGCGGGTACATCCGCGAACTTAGTTCATGGGAGTTCTTGGAAGTAGCAAAAATATGCAAAGCCTCCGTTCTAATTGCGTCATAAGGATGTGTATTGCTTCCTATTTGTCCCCCATCGAAAAACATTTGCACGCGTTTGTGATTCCCCTCAATAAATTGATTTGTAGGCACTCCAAACTTTTTGATGTCTATGCCGCCAATTCTTTTATATTCAAACGAGATACAAGTATCCAAGTCACCACACGCAAGATACGCATATCGGTCTGCTTCCAATTCGGAAAGGAGACGATACACATTAAACTGATGAGCGATTTTCTTGGGCGCTCCGCTTTTCTTATATTTCAAGTTGAAATAGAAACTTACAATTCCATCTTTATTGATAAGATGTCCTAATTCGTGACCAATAAGAACACTCAACTCATCTTCAGACAGCGTATTCACAGCTCCGGAAGACATGTGAATAATACTCGGATATTGGTCGTTGCCGGAAACAATACAGCCACCTTGGACACGTACGCGGTTGTCCAGTTGAAATACGACCTTTTCATGTACATTCAGCCGTTCCCTGACTGCCTGACAAAGATGAAAGAGTTTGGGCGTTGTGTCTGGCTCTATCGGAAGATTAAAACCACTTTCATCAAAGAAACCATACTTCATGTAGATCAACTCTGCTTTAACCTGTTCATCGTTTATAGGACGAACATCATCCCACAATTTTAACCGCAAATTTTTGCGTTGAATAATTACTGGATTTAAATTCATATATCTTTGCAATTTAAGTTAATAACTTTTTCGGCAAAGGTATATGTTTTTTCGCGGGAAATAGAATATTTTCCGTTAAAAATTGTTAAAAGTCTGGCAGAAGATATTAACAATAAAAAAGAGGACTTATGTCCTCTAAAATTATAAAATCTTAATAAATTCTTTTCTTGAAAAGCTCCATTTGCGTTCTCGTGGTTCTGCATATATATCTTTAGACCATTTTTCTCCGAGATATACGCCTTTTCGCTTTTCGACTTTCAGCTCTTCATGGTTATCAAACAAAAGAGATTTGTTATCTGTCCAAAGGATAGAGCCTGCATCGCCAAAACCATTAAGGATATCGTACAAGTAAGTCGATTGTGTGTTTGTAAATGGTTCTTGGGTATATACAAATTGGCTATTCTCTACTTTGAGATATTCTTTTTGCGCCTCATCATATACTTCATAGGCGCGTATAAGAACAGATGCTCTATACTCTTTATCGGGATTTTCAAATGCTATGTCATAACCCGAAGCGTGAGCATGAAAGGTTATAGGAGTAAAATAGGGGAGTTTTGCTTTAATATGATAATTGTCTCTATGGTAAACTATATCATCTTTGATTCCGTTCGGTTGTTCACTATGGAAATAGAATTCAACACGCTGGATATAAATGCGATACCTGTTAAGCACATAAATATACCCACCATACAAAAAGTACGGTGCTAGTTCTGAAAAAGCCTTTGATAATTGGGGTTCCGAACTATGATCCTTATTGGCAAACTCTAATAATTTATCTTTTAAACTTTTCATGGATGTCATTTTCTCCTTTTTTGTTTTGCTCGGAAGCCTTTTGCGGCAACCATATCATCAATTTCTCCCTTGGTTGCAAGTCGCTTGCAGTTTACATAAGGTTGCGTTAGTCTTTGTAATAGACTTTTGCCTCTGCGCCTTGCGCAATCTTAGGCCCGAATGTAGATATTATCCATTGTTCGGATTCAGGAATCCACAACTGTTGGGTTTCCGCCCATTGTTGCAGCACTTCCTCTTGCTTGGCATCTATTTCCCAGTTACTTGGGCTGCTTGTTTGGCCTTCAGAAGAAAAGCGACTTGGTTCAAAGCTTGCTCGCGCGTAGCAACAGACGGTGTACGCCCCAATGAGCGGCGCACCTGCTGTGCAGAGTCCTGCATGCTCCGCTTGATTGAATTGAGTAAGGTTTGTTTTTCCATTGAGTATGTCGTTTGTGAAATTATCAATAAGTTGTGTTGTTTGCTCTGAAAATCCGTTATCACGAATAGCAGCATAGATTGATTCGATGCTTATTGGTGATGCGCTATTCAATAGTTCTTTTGACATGATTTTCTTTGCCATTTACAATTCCGCTCGCAAAGATACGCTTTTTTTTCGAGATGTGCAAGAAAAATCGTTTTTTGAGGTGATTTTTCTGGTGTAGGATGTAAAGTGTAGGGTGTAGAGGCGAGAAATGTAAGTCAACGGTTTCAGGAATGGAGTCAACTTTTTTAGGATGGGAGACAACTTTTTTAGGTTCTCAATCTTAACAAAAGTCACTTTGTCTTATACTGAAATAGGTTTACTCATAAAATGAACAAAAAGTATCAATTATTAAGATTCAAGTTTTATGAAGCGAACTCTAAATCGTTATTCTGCATCATTCAAGCAACAAGTTTTGGATGATT
>Ga0233362_1000140_pt1 | contig 15630 bp, 20 predicted proteins | sample ElkDunMinimDraft_22_FD_180674 | JGI IMG/M metagenome (GOLD analysis project Ga0233362, IMG submission 180674) | Fecal eukaryotic communites from dung pellets of Tule Elk in California, USA - Elk Dung C1 | ecosystem: Host-associated > Mammals > Digestive system > Large intestine > Fecal | place... | reverse complement strand
CAGATAGGTGTCGCCCAAGACTGGAGCAATGAAGCCAGCGGTATATTTAACACCCAAAGCGTCTGCCTTAGGATCTGGACGGTCCTTACTAGAAATAATGGAAGTTAGGATACTCTAGAGAACCAACAAGAACCTATTGAACGACTTTATTAAACTCGTTCAATAATCACGAAACTTTGATTAGTCATCTTTATGCCGCAGAGCCTCTAATAAACAACTACGCTCCATTGAATGTCCATTCAGGACATTCAATAACACGAAAAATAGAGGCTCTTTGAGGTGTTTGTCTAATCAAAGTTTCATACATAACACGGCACATAGAAATAGGGTCGTTAGGCCTTCAGCAATCGCATATAAGAGCTCACATGTGCTCTTATTATGTACATGCTTCAGACCTTTACGACCCAATACCGTGAGATGCACTATTTCTATGGTGCTCGTGCTATTGATGAGGTATTCTTCTTGGAGGACTTCTTGGCATTGGAGAAGGAGTATCCTAACTTCCATTTCCACTTGGCATTGGACCGTCCAGATCCAAAGGCGGACGCACTGGGTGTAAAGTACACTCCTGGCTTCATTGCTCCAGTGATGGGCGACACCTACCTCAAGCAACACGACGCTCCAGAGGACATCGAGTACTACCTCTGCGGTCCTCCTATGATGTCCAAGACTGTGCTTGACCTCTTGCACTCACTCGGTGTAGAAGATGATATGATTATGTTCGATAACTTCGGAGGTTAATCCGAAGGATTTAAATAAAAATAGAGGACTCTCATTGGGTCCTCTATTTTTTGTATTATAATTATTATTTTTCTTGCGCATATACATTTTTTTTTGTACCTTTGCAAAGTCAAAATCATATATAGGTAATGACACTGCACGAATATATAGAGCAACAGATCTTGCCACGCTATGCGGCGTTTGACAAAGGACACCAACGAGATCATGCCCAGAGCGTGATCAATGAGAGTTTGGGACTCGCCAAAGAACATGGTGCAGATCTAGATATGGCATATACGATTGCTGCCTTCCATGATTTAGGATTGGAAGTTAATCGTGAGTTGCATCATATCCATTCGGGTGAGATATTGATGGCTGACCCCTTATTGCCACAGTTCTTTACCGATGAGCAACGAGAAATCATGCGTGATGCAGTAGAAGACCATCGTGCGAGTAGCAAACATGCACCACGAACCATCTATGGCGCCATCGTAGCAGAAGCCGACAGGCATATCGACCCAGAGACGATACTCAGACGCGCATTGCAGTTTGGTATGAAGCAACATCCAGATGCTGACTTCGAATGGCACTTTAATCGGGCATACGAACATATGCTAGAGAAATACGCCGAAGGCGGCTATATGCGTCTGTGGCTCAACTCGAAGCGCAATGTAGAAGGATTGACCAAACTGAGAGAGATCATAGACGACAAAGGACTGATGAAGGAGATTTGTGAGCGCCTTTGGCGAACAGTTTAGAGGACGGCTTCGCCTACAGTTTAGAGTTTAAAGGCAAGAAATAGCAGCAAAGCCGCCCCGCCTTTACACTTTACACAATATAACATTAAGAATACAACAATATGTCTAAAATTGCTTTTATCACAGGCGCAAGTTCGGGTATTGGCGCCGCATGTGCACGTAAGTTTGCTCAGGGAGGTTACACCTTATTATTAAACGCGCGCACGGAAGACAAACTCCAAGCACTTAAAACAGAGTTAGAAACTACCTATGGCACAGATGTGCTGCTATTGCCATTTGATGTGCGTAACCGCAAAGCAGCCGCAGAAGCGATTGCTACCCTACCCGAGCGATACCAAGCTATTGATGTATTGGTCAATAATGCAGGACTAGCGTTGGGTATGGACAAGGAATATGCAGGTGTGGAAGAAGATTACGACACGATGATTGATACTAATATCACGGCCTTGCTGATGATTACACGCCTAGTAGTACCAGGTATGATTGCCCGCGGAAAGGGGCATATCATCAATATCGGTTCGGTGGCAGGTGATGCTGCCTACCCAGGTGGAAGCGTGTATTGCGCGACGAAAGCCGCTGTGAAAGTATTGAGCGATGGACTGCGTATGGATTTGGTAGACACACCATTACGTGTCACAAACGTGAAGCCAGGATTGGTGGAGACGAACTTCAGCGTAACTCGTTTCGGCGGCGACAAGGAACGTGCGGACAAGGTATATCAAGGTATCAAGCCACTGACTGGCGATGACATAGCCGATGTGGTGTATTACGCAGCGAGCGCGCCAGAGCATGTGCAGATAGCCGAAGTATTGGTACTAGCAACGCACCAAGCGAGTGGATCATTGGTCTATCGAAAATAAGCAATCAATCATAGTTTATTCATACAAAAGAAACACATATGTATTACGTAGAAAAACGCATCACTATTTCAGCAGCACACAATCTGCATTTGAGTTACGAAAGTAAGTGCGAAGAATTGCATGGTCATAACTTCGTGGTAATAGTTTATTGTAAGTCAGAAACACTCAATGAGGATGGTATGGTAACAGACTTTACACATATCAAACGCATCGTAAAAGAGACATTTGACCACAAGTATATCAATGAAGTATTAGACGTAAATCCATCTTCGGAAAATATCGCACGCTGGATCTGCGACCATGTAGAAAATTGTTACAAAGTGAGCGTACAAGAATCCGAAGGCAACATCGCTACCTACGAAAAATAATCATTTTAGGTTTATAGCCAAAATAAGAAATTATTGCAAATTTATTGCATTTACTTGCATATATAAAAAAAAAGCAGTACCTTTGTGCGCTTAATCGAAAATTATAAAAAACAAAGAATATGGCAAAGAAAAAACAAACTGTAGAGGATCAAAATCTTGAAAACGTACAAGAGGCCCTCAACACCACTAGTGCGTGGATCGAAAAAAATCAAAACAAATTGACTTGGGCAGTAACAATCATTGTCGCTATTGTAGTAGGTGTTTTGGCTTTGAACACTTATGTAATCAAACCCAAAGCAGTAGAAGTAAGCAACGAGAATGCTAAAGCAGTAACCTATTTCATGCAAGGCGATTGGGAGAAAGCTCTCAATGGTGATGATGCAGAGTGCATTGGTTTCCAAGCAATTGCAGACGAGTACAAATGCTACCAAGGTGGTAAATTAGCGGCATTGTACGCAGGTATTTGCTACTATCAATTAGGTCAATATGAGGATGCCGCTGCTTATTTGAGCAAGTTCTCTGCAGACGACTTGACTATCGAGCCTGCTGCATTGCAACTATTGGGCGATGCTTACGTACAACTTGAAGAGTACGGCAAAGCTGCTAAAGCGTTTGAGGCTGCGGCTAAATCTGGCAACGACATCATCGCACCTATGAGCTTGAAGAAAGCAGGTTTCGTTTATCTCGAAATGGGCAACAAGACCGCTGCAAAGAAAGCATTTGAGACTATCAAAGCTGATTACCCTGCTTCTACTGAGGCTCAAGACATTGAGAAATATATCGCAATTGCAGAATAATTACCATCAACTGTTAACTATCAACTGTTAACTGTTAACTTTTATGACAACTGATTTATCGCAATATAATGCGAATGAATTGCCTAGCGCTGACGTGCTTTCACGTCAGCGCTATGCTATTGTAGTAGCTGACTGGAACAGCGAAATCACCCATGCACTAGCACAAGGGGCTATTGATACATTGCTTAAGCATGGTGTGAGAGAAGAAAATATCGACGTGATGCATGTGCCAGGCACTGTGGAGTTGACCTATGGTGCAGCGATGTATGTGAGTGGCAGAAGGGGTGGATTATTTAAGAGTATTGATGCAGTCATAGTGATAGGTTGCGTCATCAAGGGCGATACGCCGCACTTTGATTATGTGTGCCAATCGGTTACGCAAGGTGTTACATTGCTGAATGCACATATGTATCCTCAGCCAATATATAATCCATGTCCTGTGATATTCTCTGTTTTGACCACTTTGGACAAGCAGCAGGCACTGGACCGTGCGGGAGGCCGACTAGGTAACAAAGGCGTGGAGGGTGCAGTGACTGCCATCAAGATGGCTAATCTTGTTTAGGGTTTAGAGTTTAGTATTTGGGGAATGAAAGTATATAAGTTTGGTGGTGCTTCGGTAAAGGATGCTAATGGCGTTCGCAACTTGAAAGAGATTGTTGCTCAATCGAGCGACGATCTGATGGTTGTGATTTCGGCTATGGGCAAAACCACTAACGCTTTGGAGCGCGTAGTCGCAGCATTATCAAAAGACGATGAGCAAACAGCAGAGCAAGAATGGCTCAATGTATTGGATCAGCATGTCTATATCATGCAAGATCTAGGGCTACAGCCCAATGTGGATGTGCGTTTGCCAATGATGCCTGAATATAATAAGGAGTGGTCATATGACCAAAACTACGACCAAATAGTTAGCCTTGGAGAGATTATGTCCACACAGATTGTGGCTGTATTCTTGCTCAAAAGTGGTATTCCTACCGAATGGTGGAATATGCCTAAGCTCCTACGCACAGATTCTACCTATCGCGAAGCAGTTGTAGATTTTCAGGCTTCCGCACAAATTATCCGTGCTGGATGGGATCGATCAGCTAGACCACATGTAGTTGTGGCACAAGGATTTATTGGTGGTACATCCGACGGGCTTCACACCACGCTCGGTCGTGAAGGTTCCGATTATACAGCGGCTCTGATGGGTAATTTCTTAGATGCAGAGTCTGTCACGATTTGGAAAGATGTTCCAGGTATTTTGAACGCTGACCCCCGACTGATAGCGAATACCGTGAAGATTGACCAACTTACCTACCACGATGCGGTAGAATTGGCATACAGCGGTGCACAAGTCATTCACCCTAAGACCATCCGTCCGCTCGAAAACAAAAAGATTCCGCTATATGTTAAGCCATTTGGCGACCCTACAGCAGTGGGATCAGTGATTACCGAGAAAGCCGAACCAATCAATGTACCTGTCTATATTTGGCGCATGAATCAGGTGCTGATTACCTTGCGTGCAAAGGATTTTGCATTTGTATTGGAAGAGAGTTTGAGTCATATTTTCCAAATTATTCATGCCAATCGATTGCGTGTATCGCTGATACAGTCAAGCGCTGTTACCATCTCTGTCTGCGTGGATAACAACCGATTTGTAGCACAAGCCATCAAACAGTTACAAGAAGCGTATCGCGTAACTTGGAATGAGAACTTGAGTCTGCTAACAGTTCGCGGCACTACCCCTGAGATACTCAAACGTGAGCAAGAAGGACGAGACATTCTATTAAGCCAATTAACCCGCCGCACGGCGAAACTTGTAATAAAAGACTAAACGAATATGGATAATACAATTAAGCAGTATTTATCATGGCAATACTGGAAAGGCTTGCTTTTTGAATTGGGGCACGCTTTGAGAACTAAAAAATTCTGGAAAGAATTTATCGTCATCAATTTCGGAATCATGATTGGTGCCGCTGCTGTATATTATTTCTTGATGCCAAGCCATTTGATTATTGGTACAATTTCTGGTTTGAGCATTGTCATTAACACATTAATTGGCGGCAATGCTGACACATTCTCCTATTTAGTGATGGGTATCAATGCGGTATTGCTAATCATGGCTTTCTTGCTCATTGGTAATGAGTTTGGTGTGAAGACCGTTTATACAGCGATGATATTAGGTCCGCTGACACAATTATGTGACAAACTCTATCCATATGTCAATCTTACGCATAAAGTGGTTGATAATCCTGAGGTCTTAGCACAATTGCAAGCAGGCATAGCCGTATCTGATGCAAATGGTAATCCGTATCTTTTAAGCAGAACAGGAGAAGTCTTGGAGCAGGTAAAAGACTCTGTTATGTCTTCGGGATTAGGCATGGGTGATGTGTGGTTTGACTTAGTTTGTTTCGTGTTGCTATTATCCATATGCCAAACGATATTGTTCCGTGTCAACGCTTCATCAGGCGGATTAGATATTTTGGCAAAGATCATCAACAAGTACATGCATTTTGACATTGGTATGTCGGTGTCTATCGGAGGTGCGTTGATCTGCTGTACTGCATTCTTGATCAATGATTTCCGTATGGTAGTGATTGGTTTGATTGGTACATGGATCAATGGAGTAGTTGTCAACTACTTTACAGCATCTATGGATCGCCGTAAGCGTGTATGCATCATCACACGCGAACACGAAAAAGTACGTCAATACATCGTCAAAGATCAATTGCGAGGTTGCTCACTTTACCGTGTAGAAGGAGGATATAGTGGCGAAGAATACATTGAGATTCAAGCACTTTTGACTCAAGAGGAGTTTGCCAACGTATTGGCATTTATGCGTGAGAACAATATCCAAGCCTTCACCACCGCGGGCAACTGCTCTGAGGTGTATGGTTTGTGGTTCAAGCACAAGAAACGCAATGGTAAATTAGAAATCGAAAAAGATTAATTGAGATTAATTAACTTATAAATTATATATACAATGAAACCAACATTATTTATTCTTGCGGCAGGTATGGGTAGCCGCTACGGAGGACTCAAACAATTAGACGGTCTTGGTCCTAATGGTGAAACAATCATGGACTATAGCGTATTCGATGCCATGCGTGCTGGTTTCGGCAAAGTGGTATTCGTTATCCGCAAGGATTTCGAAGAAGATTTCCGTCGTGTAGTACTCAGCAAATATGCAGACCATGTTCCATGCGAGGTTTGCTTCCAAGGTATTGATAACCTACCAGAAGGCTTTACTCGCAATCCAGAGCGCACCAAACCATGGGGTACCAACCATGCTGTGTTGATGGCTAAAGATTTGATTAAGGAACCATTTATGGTCATCAATGCCGATGATTTCTACGGCAAAGAGTCATTCGAAGTTATGGCTAAATTCTTGTTGAGCGTAAACGGTGAACAAGGTAAATATTGCATGGCTGGTTATCGCGTAGGCAACACGTTGAGCGAACACGGCACTGTGAGCCGTGGCGTATGCGCTACCGACAAGATGGGTTATCTCACCGATGTCGTAGAGCGTACAGCCATAGAATCTAAAGATGGTCATATTGTATTCCCAGACGAGAATGGTGTTGAAGTAGAGATTCCATTTGATACCCCAGTAAGTATGAACATGTGGGGCTTCACTCCTGAGTATTTTGAATACACCGAAGCTGCATTCAAAGCGTTCTTAACCGAACACGGACAAGAACTCAAAACCGAGTTCTACATCCCTACCCTTGTCAACGATCTCATCAAAGCAGGTAAAGCTACTTGCCAAGTATTGGATACTCCAGCCAAGTGGTTTGGCGTTACCTACGCTGATGACCGTCAGATGGTAGTAGATAAAATCAAAGCGTTGGTAGATGCTGGCGTATATCCTAACAAACTCTTCTAAAAACATCAACTGTTAACTATCCATGGCTCGTATTCTCGTTACAGGCGGTACTGGTTATATTGGTTCGCATACAACAGTCGAACTCATGCAGCAAGGGTATGATGTGGTTGTCATTGACAACCTCAGCAACTCCAGTGCAGATGTTCTCGATGGTGTTGCTGCCATTGTTGGTACTCGTCCTGCCTTCGAACAAGTTGACTGCAACGATGCGCAAGCCCTTGCGCAAGTATTCTCCAAATACCCTGATATACAAGGCGTTATCCATTTCGCAGCAAGCAAGGCTGTTGGTGAGTCGGTAGAAAAACCATTGATGTACTACCGCAATAACCTCATGTCACTTGTCACTTTGCTTGAGCAGATGAAGGCACACAATGTGCACAACATCGTTTTCTCAAGTTCTTGCACCGTGTATGGACAACCTACCGAGGAACACCTACCTGTGGACGAGACAGCTCCTATCCAAGTAGCACTCTCTCCGTATGGTAACACCAAGCAAATCAACGAAGAGATTATCCGCGATGAAGCACATGCCAATGCGCAGTTGCACGCTACTATATTACGCTATTTCAACCCTATTGGCGCACACCCATCTGCTATGATTGGTGAATTGCCTAATGGCGTTCCACAAAACCTATTGCCATTTGTCACACAAACGGCTATAGGTCTGCGCCCAGAGTTGAAAGTATTTGGTGATGACTACAACACGCCTGATGGCTCTTGCATCCGCGATTATATCTATGTGGTTGATCTTGCAAAAGCACATGTCAAGGCAGTAGAACGCATGCTCAACCATCAAGCTACAGAGCAAGTAGAAGTCTTCAATCTTGGTACAGGTCGTGGTTTGAGCGTTTTAGAGATTCTCAATACGTTCATGCAAGTCACTGGCGTGAAAGTTCCATATCAAATCGTCGGTCGTCGAGAAGGCGACATTGAACAAGTATGGGCAAAACCAGATAAGGCGAACAACGTACTAGGTTGGAAAGCAGACACGCCAATCGAAGATGTTTTGCTCAGTGCGTGGCGCTGGGAACAGAAGATCCGCTCATAATAGACACGAACAATCTACAACAAGAGGGAGGTCGAATTGACCTCCCTCTTATTATTTTCCGCTATATTTCTCGATACCATTTCGTTACCACTCCATCAAACTCAATAACCATCTAATACTTTCCTCGAAGGTACATAGTATTTTCCCTATTGAAAGAAACTAAAGTGCACACTGCCGTAACTGCGTTGCTCTACAAAGTGTGGATGGTTGTAAAAATCGTTGTGTTTCGAATGTTCCAGCACGAAATATCCACCCTCTTTCAAAATCCCCTGCTCAAATATCAGATCAGGTAATGTAGGCAATTGTTCCAAATCATAAGGAGGGTCTGCATAGATAAAATCATATTGCACATGGCATGCTTTCACAAACTTAAACACATCACTACGAATCAAATGCAAATTTCTCACGCCCAACTGCTTACAGCATGATATGATAAAGTTCTGTTGCGTGTGTGCCATCTCCACAGCAGTCACCTCTCGTGCACCACGCGATACAAACTCCAATCCAATACCGCCTGTACCAGCAAACAAGTCCAGCATATCAACGCCCTCAAAATCCATACGATTCGTAAGGAGGTTAAATAGACTCTCCTTTGCAAAATCCGTCGTTGGTCGTGCTGTGATATTTTTAGGGGGCATCAATCGACGCCCCCTAAATGTTCCTGAAATAATTCTCATTCAATTACTCCCAGTTACCTGCGTTGTTGTTAGGTGCATCCACCGAACCAACCTTCAGACCTGGATAGTGATCCAATTTCTCCTCTTTGTCAATGATATTAGCACGCTCTTGAGCATTGAGGTCGTGAAGATAAGTGTTGTAGTGAGCACGAATCTCGAAGATTGGCACCTTGATACCTTGTGAAGTAGTGTACTCGTTGTTGGTCTCTACCTCAAACTTCACATTATCAGTATATGGAATATAAACGATCTCGCCGATGTTCTCCTCTGTATATTGACCTTTATAGAGCGATTGAATCATGTTGGTCAAGATAGTATCACGACGGAAACCTTGAAGACCCTCAGCTTTAACCTCGCGGTCATTCTCCCAAATATAGTTGTACAACAAGTTCAAGCTATCAGCACCTTGGAATTTCATCTTACGTTGTGCTTTCAAGCGAGCACGCTCCAAGATCTTAGCTGCCTTGTTCTCGGTCATACCATCCTCCAATTGTTTCTCTGTCAAAGAACCTACTTTGTAAACCTCTTTCTTTGGAGTAACCTTCAAATAATCTACCAACGAATCCAAGTCTGCGGTAAAGTAGCCTTTATCCAAACGGAATTGAGCCTCAGCGGTACGCAAACTTACAAGATTGTTAATGACTTTTACTTCGCGTTGTACACGTGCCTCTTCAAATTGAATAGGAGTTACAACACTCTTTACGCAGATGAATGCCATAAACACTACGGCAACACCCAACAATACACGAATAACGATTTTCATATTCTTTGATTTATTAAATTTATTCTATTTTTGCTATTCTATGAGAAAATAGTCCCTTTTCCCACAAATTCGCTGCAAAATTACTAATTCTTTTTCATATATGCAAATTTTTTTGTAACTTTGCAGCCGAAAAGAGTAATTTTATAAATTACAATGGCTGCGGAAGATAGTAATAAAGTTCTCTATGACATTCTAACCGAACGATTGGAATTGCTTCGCATACTTGACAAAGAGGGCGATTCGGATCGTCGTCGCCATGTCGCGCGCGAAACTAAAGAACTTCATGCGCCTCTAGCACATCGCTTGGGCTTGTATGCCATCAAGACTGAGATGGAGGATCTATCGCTTAAGTTCTTGGACTACAAGACTTATAAGTACATCGCGCACGCGCTCAATGAGAAAAAAGCACAACGCGATGCGTATATTACTGCTTTCATCACGCCACTTGAGCAAAAACTCAAGGCACATGGCTTTACATTTACTATCAAAGGTCGCCCAAAATCCATCCATAGCATCTACAACAAGATGCAAGCGCAACATTGTGATGTAGATCGCATCTACGACCTATTTGCTATCCGCATAATCCTCGATTCGCCGCTTGACCGCGAGAAACTCGACTGTTGGCAGGTCTATTCCCTTATTACAGATATGTACCGCCCCAACCCAAAGCGCCTTCGCGACTGGCTCAGCGTACCCAAAGAGAATGGCTACGAGAGTCTCCATACCACCGTGTTAGGTCCAGAAGAGAAATGGGTAGAGGTACAAATTCGTACTCGCCGTATGGACGAAGTGGCAGAGAAAGGTGTAGCAGCTCACTGGTCTTACAAAGGTGTAGACGGTAATAGACTCAATACGGATCATCAGAGTGTATATGTCTTTACCCCGACAGGCGATCTCAAACGCCTACAAGCAGGTGCAACTGTGTTGGATTTTGCATTCTCCATTCATAGCGATGTAGGGTGTAAATGTGTAGGTGGACGCATCCGCAACCAAAATGTGAGTATCCGTCAGAAACTCCAGAATGGTGATCAGGTGGAGATTATAACTGCTCCTAACCAAAAACCTACTGCCGATTGGCTCAATGCCGTTGTTACTAGCAGAGCGAAAAACAAGATTCGCCAAGCCCTCAAAGAGGTTGAATATCGCAATGCTGCAGAGGGAAGAGAATTGCTCGAACGCCGTTTCAAGAACTGGAAATTGGATTACACCGAAGGAGATATTTCTCGTTTAGCTCTTAAATTAGGTTACAAGATAACCACCGACTTATATCAATCCATCGCTCTCGGCAAAGAGGACTTGTTGCGCATTAAGGAAGTTTTCCTAATGATGGATGAACCACGCCATGACTTACGCGAGAGTACACCATATGTGCCTAAAGACCCACAAGAGGCACTAGCCTTAGAGGTGGATATCAATGTTAAGAGTGTGGAGTATAACTTGGCGACATGTTGTAATCCGAAACCGGGTGACCCGATCTTCGCATTTATCAGTATTATGAAGGGGATTCGTATCCACCGTTTTGATTGCCCTAATGCCGATAACATGCGCGAGAAATATCCATATCGCATGCTCCCAGCCCGCTGGGCAAAAAAGAAAGAGTAAAATGAACAACTATCCATCCATATTATTGAGTGATGCAGTGGACCAAGTGGCTTCATTGCCAGGCATTGGACGCAAAACGGCATTGCGCTTGGTCTTGCATCTGCTTCGCCAGCCCAATAAGGATGTAGAAGCGTTTACGGGTGCCATCACCCGCCTCAAACAAGAGGTGAAATACTGCCGTGTTTGCCATACTATCTCTGACCAAGAGGTTTGTCCGATTTGTCAGTCGCATTCGCGTGACAAACATACGGTATGCGTGGTGGAGAATGTCCAAGATGTGATGTCTATTGAGAATACAGGGCAGTACAATGGTCTCTACCATGTCTTGGGAGGTATCATCTCCCCTATGGACGGAGTTGGACCTTCTGACATTGAGATCGACTCACTAATAAAACGCGTAGAAAGCGGTGATATCCATGAAGTTATCCTCGCTCTTCCGACCACCATGGAAGGCGATACTACCAACTTCTATATCTACCGTCGCTTGCAAAATACAACTCTACACGATACTACACCACTTAAGATTTCTCAAATTGCCCGTGGTGTGGCTATTGGCAACGAGATAGAATATACCGATGAGATTACCCTCGGGCGCTCCATCGTCAACCGCATTGAATTCAAACTTTAGAACCATATGGAAAAGAATATCATCAAATCCCTCAATCTGTACTACTACGGAGTACTGATTTTGACCCTTATTTCAGGAACATTAGCCTATTTCCTGATTATGAAAGATTTTGTGCAGCCCATTGATCCAATGTCCACACTCGGACAGGTATTGCAATATGTTATAATCTTTGACGCATTGCTAACTATCCCTACGGGTTTGTATCTCTGCAAACGCCAATGTACCAAGTTAGCAGAACTTGCTGATGAGGGGCAAAAACTAGCGAGCTATAAACGCGCTGCGACCTTGCGTATCGTCTTGGTAAGCAATACAATGGTATTTGGTATAGCAGTTTTCTACCTTATGGGTGCATACCAATCTATGTTGTGGATTACAGCCGTTTCTGCGATTGGTTGGTATTTTACTAAACCATCAGAAGCGAAACTCCAAGCCGAACTCCAACCCAAAGACCCTAATCAAGAACAATACTAAACTATAATAACAATAATAATTCACAAAACTCTATGACAATAGCTATTGACTTTGACGGTACTATCGTTACCCACGCATACCCTGCTATTGGTAAACCAATACCCTTTGCGATTGAAACACTCAAGCAACTTCAGCAAGAGGACCACCATCAATTGATCCTTTGGACTTGCCGTGAGGGCGAGCTTCTACAAGAAGCTATTGATTACTGCGCTGCACGCGGTTTGGAATTCTACGCAGTGAACTCTAATTTCCCAGAGGAGACATCGGATATCGTTCGTGCTCGTAAACTAGAAGCAGACCTCTTTATTGATGATCGCAATTTGGGTGGTATCCCTGATTGGGGTGTAATCTACCAAATGATTCATTCAGGCAATCACTTCAAACCAGCTCCAACTGGTATGCCAGCCGAAGAACCTCAACGCAAAAAAGGCCTCTTTGGTCTCTTCGGATAAAACTACTCATAACTTATCACTCATAGTTCATACTTAAGCAATGCTGCGCTTGCGCAAAATAGAGCCCTCTGATCTCCCATTCTTGTATCAATGGGAGAATGATGCCACGATGTGGGCAGATTCGGATACGCATAATCCGCTCTCTCGTCATGACCTGCATCAATACATCGAGAACACCACTGGCGATATCTACCGCGATGGTCAGTTGCGCTTAATCATTGAAGAATCTCAACTCTCGACTAAGGTAGTGGGTTGTATCGACCTCTTTGACTTTGATGCTCGTAATCGTAAGGCAGCTATAGGTATGTATATCGCTCCTGATGCGCGTGGCAAAGGGGTAGGCAAACAAGCAGTACAGTTGCTTTTGGATTACGCTTTCAATTTCTTGCATTTGCGTATGGTATATGCCATCATCAGTGTGCATAATACATCCTGTTCACATATCTACGAGCAAATGGGATTCACACCTTCTTCTCCTCTCGCCAACTGGACCCTCGAAGGCGATGCCATCCTTTGGCAAAAATCACAGAATTATTGAGTTTTTTTTAACTCCTTATTACAACAAGCTTAAAATATATGAAACGAATAGCAACAATTTTAGCGTGCCTATTGTGTACAATAGTGATATTGGCAGAGCAACATTTGATGTTTCGCACTCTGCCTATAGATGGCGATTTGAAAACAGCAGTTAAAGAAGTGAAGAAATGGGGATTTATGGGAATGAAAATCAAGAATGTAGCGGCTTTGGTAGGCACATTAGATGGAGAAGATGTTATGGTAACGCTCGTAGCTACACCCGAAACCAATACGCTATTTTCTGCAACTATCATCTACGAAGGTACAAAGCAATGGGAAGAAGCAATGGCTAAGTATCAAACTATCAACGCTTCGATGACTGCTCAATATGGCGAGCCAACAGAGGTTATCAGCAAATGGGAGCCACCCTACTCCATTGATAACAACCCTATTCAAGCTTTCAAAGAGGAAAAAGCCAATTACGGTTGCACATATACAGCCCAAGGAGGAACCATAGCTGTAAATATGGTATATATTGAGGACAAGATATGCGTTTTGGTAGCCTATATTGATGAGCAGAATGCTTCTCTTTACAAAGCTGAAGGTGGCACGAAGCTCATGATAGATGGGAATGAACCCCTTAATACTGTAGAGTAAGATAAATGAGTATATATAATAATAGGGCGTGTCTATCAAGACACGCCCTATTATTTGGAGATTATTTAATCCTTAAAAATCATTTTTAGATTCGCAACCATCTTTGTCATCATCAGGAGTTGGTTCGTAGTTAACGATAGCTTTGTTTCCTGATTGCTTATAAACCTCTTGCAGGGTAATGATTAGATTGCGCTGGGTGTCCCATGCGTACATAGTACCATTTAATACTCCAGCATTCTCAATAGTAAACTTCCAGCATTTGAATTCAGTATTGTCAAAGGCATTAGGATCAAGACTCATAATGTCTAGACCACCTTTTTTCTCGCAGCCTGTCAATGCAAAAGCTGCTACAGCAAAAATTGCAAATAAAATCTTTTTCATTTTTGTTTTTATTTATCTACTAATTAATAATATCTTGGCTGTGAGAAGATCGCATCTAACGCTTTTTGGACGGCATAGCGGACATTATCTGCCTCTGTAGAACCAGTAGCCTCTGTCTCCACAGAAGCAATCAGGTCGTTGGTTTGTGCATCGCGGAATTGGATAATGATGCCAGTAGCATCCCATAGCCACAGGAATCCTACATCACGATGTCCTGTCTCGCCATAACTGAGCACGAGGGTCTCGGCTAACTTGTTTTGGTCGAGTTGAGGCAATATGGTAAAGCCCTTTTGCATGAGAACACCTGACATCATATCCGAAGGGTTGGTAGTGCGGGTTACGCCACCTCTTACACGGTCGTCAATGTAGGAGGTATAAACACCAGTGCTACCCGTAACGGAACCAGTAGGCATGATGTACACATAACGATACTTGTAGAAAGTTGGTTGCACAGAACATGTGGTGGGCTTCAATGCGCCACATGCAGTCAATGCCAATGCAGCAAAGAATAAAAGTAATTTCTTCATCTTATTTGTGTAATTTATTGAATATTAACGTATGGAAGCTTCTGACAGCATAAATTCTCCAATAAAAATTCGGTTGCAAAGGTACTGCTTTTTTTTGAATTGCACAAGATTTTTCCTAAAAAAGAGTGTGCCTACATCATAGACACACTCTCTTATATATAATAAGGTAAACCTTATTTCAGAATTATAAATTCCTAATTCTTAATTCAAAATTATCCGAGCATGGTGAGCAAGATACCTGCTGCCACAGCAGAACCAATCACACCCGCTACGTTTGGACCCATAGCGTGCATGAGAAGGAAGTTACTTGGATCTGCTTTTTGTCCCTCAGACTGGCTCACACGAGCAGCCATAGGCACAGCAGATACACCTGCAGAACCGATCAGTGGGTTGATCTTTTCTTTAGAGAATAGGTTCATGAACTTAGCGAGGAGCACACCACCTGCACTACCCATACCGAAGGCTACGATACCCATGCAGAGAATCAAGATAGTCTTTACATTGAGGAAGGTTGCACCTGTAGCAGTAGCACCTACT
>Ga0233362_1000139_pt1 | contig 15706 bp, 17 predicted proteins | sample ElkDunMinimDraft_22_FD_180674 | JGI IMG/M metagenome (GOLD analysis project Ga0233362, IMG submission 180674) | Fecal eukaryotic communites from dung pellets of Tule Elk in California, USA - Elk Dung C1 | ecosystem: Host-associated > Mammals > Digestive system > Large intestine > Fecal | place... | reverse complement strand
CAAATTCACGCCATGGGAAATCCACTCGGCCATAGCTGTTCAAACAGAACAACAAGCATCTGCGTTGGAGCAATACCTTAAATCCCACTCCGGGCGAGAATGGGTTATCAAACATCTTGGCTTGCCCATGAGCATGACATCGCTCTCTTAAAGCCCAAAACTCCTACCTGTCACGGCGTATCGAAGAGAAGCCGGAAGCCCGTTTTCCTAAGCTCAAATGCTTTTCAGGGGAACTAAACATGTCTCGAATCTACAATCTGTTGATTCTGTGAGCTTCCGGCTTCGAGTCAGCCCTGACGAGCTACTTTCTACGCCGTGACAGGTAGGCAATTTTGAGCAGATGGAGGCTCTGCGGCAAGCAAAGAGGCTTCGAACTGAGAAGCCACACAAAATCAGTAGTTTAATGCTCATTTTTCTCCGAGTGTCAACCTAAAATGAACTATCGCTTGCAAGGGAATAAAAAGCCACTCCGTCTCCGCCTACGCTTCCGTCTTCGCGCCTATGAGCGCTTCGCCGAGACAAGTCGCTGAGACAGGTTGCAAGCGATGTAACAGTCTCTAGTATAGCGTTCGGGAAATAACTGGTATACCCCCTGGTGAATAACCAGACTGACAAATTGGAATTTCACTATACGTTGAACCATTTCATACAATGGTACTTTGACACATCATCAGTAAAACCAATGGATTTATACAAATCGTATCCAGCCTCTGTAGATTCAAGTTCCACAAAACTCAAATTCAGTTCAACTGCATCCTGTAGCAGCGTTTTCATTATCGCTTTTGCATACCCCTTATGTCGGCATATCGGTTTCGTGTATACGTTAAGCACAGTTCCGGTTCTGCCTGTTATGAACATCGGATTTGCAGGCTTTTCAACTATTAGCAAGAATGCACAGGCAACGACTTCTTCCATTTCTCTAATTAGGTAGCAGAAGATATTATGGTTAAGATTCTTTTCAAAGTAAGCTGGCAAAGCTTCTATGAGCTTACTTTTAATTTCTCCACTCAATTCGCCGCAGTCTTCTTGCAAGAATTCCAATCTTAATGCAGTCAATGATGCAATATCTGAAATGTGTGCACGTTCAACCATATTGTTTCCTCCAAATTCCCATTTATGGGCTAGTTATTTTCCGAACACCAAACTAGTGTTTTCTTGTTATCCATCGTGAGCGATAGCCATTTTCTCCATCAGAGCATTCGTTCCACAAATCAATGACAAACAAGGCTTTGTGCCTCGTGCTGGCATTCATTTTGGGATTAAATGCAACATATCGAGCAATCATGTAGCCTCCATATCCTTCCATCAGCTGTGCTCCGCCTTTGGTATTCAGAATAATTTGTCGCTCTTGTGGTAACCGCTCTACTGTGCGCGTGTACATACCGTCCCAGTTACTGATGTTTGTATATCCATTATTATCATGGAGCTGACCGGAGTTACTAATGTGATGCTTATCCAATGACTCGTTATACTCTTTCAGGTAGGTTATGGCAAAAGCTTCTTTTTCTGTTTGGCTCATGCTGCTTATCAAAGTCGCTGCTGCATCCATCTCTCGTATTAATTGCTCACGCGCTCTACCAAATGCACGAGTGGTAGCGTCCGCACTTTGTCGAAAGTCATTCAGATAACTTTCCCGCACCTCCGGTCTTGCTGTCACATGGTAAAAATTCGTCATGTCGTTTTCTGCGGCATACCACTCGGATGTATTATTCACATACAGAGCCTCCTCTAGTAAGAAGACACCTTGTTGACAGCTACTCACCCCCGCCGCCGCAAGGCACAGGGAGCAAATGGCAAGGATTCGGGGGATGGTGGGCATGAGGAGGTTAGCTGATTACTTCTGATTTTTGTTCATGTCAACCAGCGAATACACACACGGAATGACATCGTGGTTATTGACGGTTGTGATGTATTGGATGGGCACGGACCTATCCAGAAAAGGCTTTACGGCATCATTAATCATAGGAACAGAGGCAAGGTAGGATATATGGATGGTAATGGCTTTTTGTTCTTCCTTGACTCTGTTTGCGACTGATGCTGCATCCATGCAGATGATGTGTTTGTGCACTAGGTAGGCCACGCCGCCATGGTCTGTTTTGTATATGGTGACATCGGCTTCATGTTGCAGGGCTGAGGCTTTTTGAGGCGAAAGGGAGCAGCTACGCAGATAAGGGGCGTGTGCTGTCATCGTGCACGAGCTCACCCCCGCCGCCGCAAGGCACAGGGAGCAAATGGCAAGGATTCGGGGGATGGTGGGCATGGTCATCTTATGGATGTATTTCAGCACAAATTTCAGTATTTTTTCCGGCACACGAGCCCGAGCAGAACGAAGGCAATCAGACCGGGAACCAATGTATATATGCAAGTCATCCAGTTATACTCCGAATAGGGGAGAAGCCAAAACGCACTAGCCACCAATGCAGTGAGCAGGACGCCCAAAAGTATGGAAACGTAGGTTGCCCGCACCCATCCCCGTTTCTGCATCAACAGCACGCCCGGAAGCAGGCACAGTGTTATCGCCCCCTGTAAACAAAGAATGTAGAAGCAATATTCCCAGACCGGCATCAGCAGCAGCCCCACGGCAGGGCGCATCCGAGACCATTGCTGATACTGCTCCTCCCCGCGAATAAGTCCGCAGCCCTCACCTGTGAGGTCCAGCACGTTGCCTTGCTGACGACCTACCATGTGGCGCACCCCACGCCAAGGTGACGGAATCCGCATATAATGGAAATCTGCGTTTGGGGCGGCAAGGTTGGAGGTATCATCTGTGCGTAGGGTAATGCCATGCGCCGTTCGGGATACCACGCGCCCCTCCCATGCAGCAGGGAGGGTCATTTCATCGGGATTGAGGTATTCTCCGCCTAGGTCTTCCCAGAAAATTTCCCGGGCGCGAAGCGTGTAGGCTCCAGCTTTCACCCGTGGTGCGAGTACCCATGATTCTCGAATACCATGCAATTCTCGGTAGCTTACGTTTATGCGTCCTTTACGAAGTGGTAGATAATATCGATGCAGAGCGATAGTGTTCTCCTTACGCAGCCCGAATGTTTCATCCGTAAGCGGGCCTCCCTCCGCAACCAGTTCGGTAACGCGCATCTTGACCAGCTTGCCCTCCAGCGCGGGATTCACCTGCTCCGGTATCGCTTCATACACGGGTTCGCTGCTCAGGGATTGAGCAACATCCGAATACATCGTACCGGCAATGAAAATGCCCGCCATTGCAGCAAGTGCAAGAAGCAGTACCACAGCCTGTTTCAAAAAGCTAAGACAGCCATTCGGCTGTACTGTTTTATCTTTGACTGTCTGTTCTGTTGACATAGACATTTATCTCCTTGCATTTATGTTAACATATTGCACCACCGAATCCGCAACAAAAAATTGCAGAAAGTGCGGCTTTTTTTAGTCGTGTTCCGGCGTGCTCATGTTTTGATTTTTCCTCCGCTCCGCCGTTGGATTTACCTTGCCCCATGTAGAACGGAACGCGCGGAAGAGCAAAGCAGCTCCAAGCTCTACCAAACAGAAGAAAGCGAAAAGAGGGGCTGCAAACATGGACATCGGAAAGTTAAATGGCCCCCCCGAAGAAGCACAGACATCTTTCGTGGAGACGAATACCACCGGCAACCAAGTGATTCCCCACGCGATGAGGAGGTTACGGAGCAGTCTCCATTTGCTGGACCACAACACCCAGGCCAGAGCAAAAGCTCCCGCTGCAGCTACATATTGGGCCACTGCAAAAGGTATAAGACCTTCCATCAAGACATACGTCCAATCCCATGGGACAGGTGATTCTCCCTGCGCCACCCACGAATGGTGGTGTAATTGCAGAAGCCACATCGTCGCCACGATGGCCACCAGTAGAAGCAAAGAGATAGAGATGAGGATTCGGCGTATCATGGGATGGATTCTATCATTTGCTGAATATCTTCACCAAACACAAAATACTGATACACGTACGCCTCAGATCTATCGATATACATCTTACCGGCAGCTCCCAACAAACAATTCTCTTTTAGCAGAAGCCAATATGTCCCCTGGTAGGACTGCGTAGTGATACCACCAACCGTCGAGTTTTCTTCTTGATACAGATTATCGTAGAATTTGGCATTGGTTGGTATACTCCCCCTTATAACACGTCTCACATGAAACACCCGTGTCACTTCTGTTTCTGTGTTTGGCGAGCGATTGAGAGTTATATCAACCCTGTCTATTTCAGCTACGATTGCGCATTCTGATATGTACTGTTTCATCTCATCAATCTCAATGCTAACAGGAGCACTTGCAGGTAAGTAGTTGTATAACTTGAGCGAGTCATGACCCCGGCGGCTTATGAATACGGCAACTATCGTGATGGCGATAATTCCGGCCCATAAAAACACTCTGCTGAAAACACGCTTCATACGATGGAAAGATTATTCTTCTTCGCAAGAAAGCGTATCATTCATCAAAATAGCAGGGACTACTATCCCCGGAGAAGCATACACAGTATACTTGTACTCTTTACCGGTTCCACATTGTATCCACATCATGCTATAAGTGGAGTCTCCAACAGGCATTTTTTCGCGGGGAAATGAGAACTCCGCAGTGTACAAATGTTCCGACAGGGGCGAGGTGGCTGCCTGCAGCTGAATGCGTTCTGCTTCCTCGCCCTCCATGGTCGGCAGAGTGATGCACAGTGGCAGTGTTGTACTCTCTATCTTGTTGGCAGAAATCACATAAGCCAGCATTTTGTAATGAGGAAACGAGGCATCCACCATACCTCCTATCATGCTCTCATCAGGAGGAAAACCATCTGCACTGCACACAAAACAATCCCCTTGACGTAATGGAATGGCCTGCAACATCATGTGAGCATAGCGAGCCGAGACACTGCTTGTACTATCTGCCAGGGCTTGTGTCATTGCGGTCTCTTTTGCTTTGTTCACATAGGTCTGCAGGTAGGGACGGATTAAGAAAAAGCCAAATCCCAGCAAGACGAGGGCGATAGCAATGTAGGTGATTTTTCTCATATGCAACAGTTTATGTCATGGGGTATACCAGCTATGCGTGTATCTGTTACGGGGCATTATATCAATTTCCGCCCCTCTGTTCAAGCGTGGAGGGCATGTTGTTGCGCGTTTCCTGCATTTTTGTTGCCGATGGCGCAAAAACAGAGCTCCGGCTTCGAGTTCGGGCTTGCGCCCTCCTTTCTGGGGGCTTCTCTTCGATACGCCCACCCGGGACGCCGAGACGGGAAAAAGCCGAGGATTCGCGCGAAGTGGAGCCCTTGGTCTGCCGGGATTCCTTCCTAGGCTGTCCCGCTTCGCGTAGCCCTTTCGGGCTCTTGCTGCGCCGCGACCGGAAAGGTAGCTTTTTGTAAGAAATGGGTGATGGCGAAAATTCCGCAGAATTTGCCAAAACGGAAGTTTTGTACTATAGTGTTTTTATGAACAGCCGACAGCGACACAAATACAAAAAATACCGGAGTTTGTTGTGGAAAGCTATACAGCAGGAATCACTCAAGCGGGTACGCAAACTGTTGCGATTTGTGAAAACTGATGACGACATGGTTCATAGTGCCATAGCTCTCCGTGTAAGTGCTGAAATTGTAGACATGCTGCAACGAAGTGCCGGTATACCGGAGGAAGAGTTGACGAAGTGTCGCCTATCGCAAGCACTGGAAGCGGACGATACTGAGCAAGTGCAGCAATATCTGAATACCGGAATGAGCCCGGATGTTGTGATGGATTCCTATGGGAATCGACCTTTGCACCGGGCGCGTTCGGCGAGGATGGCTCGCTTGCTTCTGGAAGCCGGGGCTGATGTGAATGGGCTGACCCGTTATGGTGAATCGCCTGTGTTTTTTGCCCGCGGTGAGGTGCTGGAGACGCTGCTTGCCGCCGGAGCAGATGCCAAGATTATCGGCAAATATGGGCAATCTGCACTGATGAATTATCACCCTGCAGAGGAAATACACATGTTACTGGCGGCAGGGGCAAATCCGCTGGCCGTTGCTGTGGGTGGTGATACTGCGCTGCACTGTGTGGTGGATGCTGAGAGTGTGGCTATACTTTTACAGCATGGGCTGAACGTGAATATCCGGAACAAATCCGGCGATACTCCGCTGTTCCGTTCACACACTCCCGGTGTGGCTAAAGCCCTGCTGGATGCCGGTGCTGACCCGTGCGCGGTGAATAAGGAGGGCGTCACGCCTCTGCATGAGTGTACCTGTTCCGAGTTGGCTGAAATGCTCCTAGCAGCCGGGGCACATGTGAATGCGGAAGATGAGCAAGGTCGCACACCGCTGGACTGGGCAATGGCTCACCCGTACCAGCACAAGATACAGAAACACTACATCGCCACGCTGATTCGAGCAGGCGGAAAAAGGGGTAGCGCTCAGCAGGGCTCTCATCGTTCTGCAGACGGATGAGGCGCTGCACCCCTCCAGCAAAAAGACTGACAAAAGGCATACCACATAGCTTGTGATTTTGAGTCGGCGATTCTTTGAGCTTAAGCGTGTATCTGTTATGGGGCATTATATCAATTCCTGCCCCTCTGTTCAAGCGTGGAGGACATTTTGTTTTGTGGGAGAATAAACGCAAAGAGTCTCACATCCGAGTAACGCGGAACGGCAACACTTGATATGGGGACAAGTCTTTCGGTGCATCGTCTTCCAAGCCCGGGCAATACACCATGAAGAAGGTAACCTGACCATTGCAGACAGGCAGTTCGAGCACGCATCCCGGGCTGGCAGGTAGCCAGAGATGCCCTTCTTTTTTGCACCATTGACGGGGTTCCAGGTTACTCTCAATATACCGGGTATACGTATCCATGCTCCGGCTGATAATCACCCCGATTGTTGACGATGAAGCATCCATGTGCATTCGCAGGATGTGCGTAGCGTCCCGGGGCAAATCCAGGGTAAACTCATCCCGGATTCCTTTTGTCACTCCTTCATAATAAGAAAAAGCGACAACACAGGGGCCGTGTCCCACCCGTGGATGGTAATTCTGGTGAAATTCAATACTATTCGCCACCAGCCTATGACCAAAGCGTCCGGCGCTCCAGTCATCGAAAATCGACATATACACCCGTTGCAAGGGAGATACATGCCAGGTGGGTGTCGTTCCCACCCCCGAGCAGCAACTCACATCCAGCTCATACCAAGTAATCGGACTAAAACCGCGAAATCCCCAACAGAACAGCATCACCGCAACCAGCAGGAACAGCACCTTTCGCACCACGGGATGCCACCGACACAAGCCACGCATCAGACGCCACAGCCAGCTGAGAAGCAGGAGAAAGGTAAAGAGCAAGGCGGTGCCTACACTCAGCATCCAGTGCCAATGCCCCCCTACATCTTCCTGCAGCACCACACAGGTAATGACTCCCGCCCATGAAAGGCAGAAGTCGGCATACAACCCCAACATCACATAACGTTTCATGGCCATAATTCTATGCCCTCCGGGTAAACTTCGTGTCACATAATCCCCCGCATCTTATCAATGTAGCCAAGCGTGTAAAATTCTCAATGCAGCTTATTCATCCCCATCGCCGCAAGGCACAGGGCTGTTGTGGCAAAGATTCTGGGGAAGATGTTCATAACTAAGCGTGTATTTGTTGCGGGGCATTATATCAATTCCCGTCCCTCCGTTCAAGCGTGGATGGAATCTTGTTGCGCGTTTCCGGCATTTTTGTTTCGGTCATCTGAACACGCCTTTTGAGATTAATGTTTTGTGTTTCAATGCGTGTTTAATAATGCTTTGCCATCGAGCATAAGCACTATCCGTTAACACGAAGCGCCCGAGCGGATAACTGCCATCTGCCGCAGCTTCGCTTATGGGTACAACATCCAATTCATCCAGCGAGGTAATAATTTTTTCCCCCGTATTTTCAAAACAGAGGCTTATGTACATGGTCGGGTCTATGTCTATCTCCATATTGGTCGTGCAGGGGCTCATGCCTGCAATTAACTCCTGAATGATTTTCACCTCTGCCGAAGATAGACGATACATATATACTGCGTCTTCCTCAATATCTTCTATGTAGAAATACATACCTGTGCAGTTTGCTGCCTTCTGTTGTATTTTGTGCAAACTGGCGGCATTTTCATTTATTGAGGGCGGTGCCATGCCATCCTGCACCTCCTCATGTGCATATACACACGCAGTACTCAGCACCACCGCCGCAAGGCACAGGGCTGTGGTGGCGAGGATTCTGGGGAAGATGGTGGGCATGGTCATAACTTTAAGCGTGTATCTGTTACGTGTATTATATCAATTCCTCCCCCTCTATTCAAGCGCGGAGGGGCTATTCCTTGCAACAAAGCGGAAAAACAGAGCTCCGGCTTCGCGTTCGGGCTTGCCCCTCCTTTCTGGGGGCTTCTCTTCGATACGTCCACCTTGGCCGCCGAGACGGGCAAAAGCCAAGGATTTGCTCTACGCAAAGCTCAATTTGCAGCTCAAAATTTTCCAAAGCATTTACATCCTCAATGAAATGTGCTAGAATTCCTGCGTAGCTAACGCACACGTAAGAGAACGTGTATGAGTAATTTTCGCCGCCTTTACTACCTTGGATATATCCTGATGCTTCTGGGACTCGCTGCTCTTTACTTTCTGCCGCCCCCGGAAATAGAATACACACCGGAGGAACATTTGCGCAAACTGGATGCTTGGTTGGGTAGCAGCTATGGTCGTACCGAGCTCGATGCCGCGCCCTGGAAACCGGATGGCGATGATTTCTGCGGAGTCATTTTCACTTTCCGTGATTCAGCAGAGGAGCTGAACGAATTAAAGCGCCGTCATAATCTTAAAGAGGGACGCGTCATCTCCGGTCTGCCGTCCGGCTGGCAGGAACAAATTGACACCACTCGCCCCATCTACACCGCCCCTCCAAGAGTGCTAATTAAATGGCATCTGTCAGATTGGGGCTATGACACTCGGGATTTTATGCTGGCAAGCCTGAAAGATGGCCGTAGCCTACTGGCTCTGCGCTATAAAGCGACCCTGCATCTCAAGGGGCGTACCACCTTTGCAGCTTGTTATGAAGTACCTGATTACGAGGGTAAATTGCTGCCCTTCTGGTACATGGCACTAGTTATCATCGGCATCATAGCCTTCAGCCTGCTGGTACCGCTGGGGGGCCTGCTGCTGTTCCCGAATTTCAGATTGAAGCAAAAAGGCTCCGGGCTCAAGTGGTTTGGCATGGCTACCATCTTTCCTCTTGCCACCATCGTGCCCTTCTTCATACCCAACTTGGCGACAGACACCGACATTATCTCAACCCTCATTCTGCCGGTTCAGCTAGCAGGTGCCGCTATCCTCTACGTGATTGTCGTAGTCACCCAAAGACGCAGGAGCAAATCAGCTCGCGCTACGGCATACATCAAACAGTAAATGGGAAATCCATTTTCCATGCCTCTGAGCATTTCATTTTCCATGACCTCACATCGCTTGCAAGGCGATGAAAAGACACTCCGGCTTCTCGTTGATACGCCGTGACGGGCGGCAAGCGAAGGATGGAGGCCAGGGCGCATCCCGCCCCCGTCTTGCGTGCGTACTAATCTTGCATGTATTTTGGGGGAAGTGTTACTTGTGATTTCGGTCGGTTGCGCAACAATTTGCCGAGATTAGGCTTGTAATTATAGCTAGTCTTCTATAGACCATTCAATTTTATTAGATTGAACTTTGTATAATTTTACTTCGTTACATACAACTTTATCTTGATAATTAAAGAGAACAATATTTTTTCCCTGAGCGTATATTGAACTGCGGAACTGAACTCCATCTGCCTTTATGTAATGTCGTATAAATTCACAAATATACTGTGTTGGAATGTACTCGATATCTGAAGAATGACGACGCATCGGCTTTGACATATCTTCAGCAATCACTCTCAACAACAACATTTGCTTGGCTAATCTTACCATGTCATCGTATGAATCATAGATAAAGGGATCAAAATCTCTGCAAAAGTCAACTATTTCCAATGGCTGAATGATTGAAAAACTACCCACAGAGACCAAATCCAAATGAATTGCACGAGTCTCATATGCCGTTGTTATTGCTTCACGGCATAAATACAAATAGGGGATGCCTTGCGGATTTGCTCTTCCTCCTGTAGCAAAATCACCTTTCGGGGCCCACATTTCTTCCGGTTTGAGTGGACCTGCTAATTTATCAGAGGGGTTAATACGGGCCCTGTATAAAAGGGTGTCCTCTTTTAAAGTCATTTTATTATCTAATAGTGTGACCCATCCTTCATCTTCAAGATTATATTCGTGGAAATACCTTCTTTTGGTTCTTAGTGAATCCTTAATTTTCTCCCACAGAGTAACAATTGAGCGAATCTCTTCACGATAAGTAACTATTGAACGGGATGTCAGCTCTAAGTGAAGTTCTTTCAATATGTCATCGAGAAATAATCTCTTGTTTTCCAAATTGTTGTCTATAATTTTCCAGTCTTTTTCTAGTAAAAATAGCAGTTCCTGACCATTATCATCTTTTTTTACAAAAAGTGAAAAAAAAGCCAGAAATATGTCGTTTACTTCAGAAAAATCGATAGACTCACTTTCTATGTTGTTGTACGGACAACGCGATTTATCACCTCTAAAATGAGAGACGATGAAAGATTTAATTTCAGAATCGCAAAAACACGAGGAAAAAAGTTTCATAATAACTTCTCATTGAAGCTTTGATATGATATTTGAAACCAATTCTAAGTGATGAAGAATAGAAATTTTCTTAAGTGATCCTAAACCTGGATAATGCTGTTCGTTATATGAATTTACCAACTGATCAATACCGTGACTTGCTATTTTGTTCGTTTGACAGAATTCAATGGCTTTTTTAGCAGCTTCGGCAAACTTACCTTGGATGTTGGATGTATCATCATTGCTATCAGAAACAAAGTGTCTGATATTGACTTTGTCTGCTTTAACATATGTTAAATGAATAGCCACAGCATATGGCAACCTGCCGCCTTCTATATACATGCTTGGTAATACGGTATAATCAGATATGCCATAGAACTTCTCTTCTCGATAATACCAATACTCTTCAGTGTAGAATTCCTCTCCGACATCCAGATAATCTACATTTTTTTCTTGTTTGGTAAAGAAATCATACAAAACTACAATTTTCTTGCTTAATTTTTGCAAAGCGCGCTTAATAGAACGCTGAGGGTCTTTAATTATGATTGTAGTCACATATGGAGAGGTTGCTAATTCCTCTAAATCATTACCTTCATCCGTTAGAGAATGAGGAATTAATAAAATAACATCTCGATAATTACCAGTTGATAAATATGTAGCTATATTTGCAATATTGCTGCTACTGATGATAAAAACTGGTTGATAATAATCCCTGAATTTATCCAACTCAGATTCGATAATTTCCTTCCTTCCGACCAAATCTCCCACTTCGGGATTGAGGACGATACCCACTTTTTTATTTGCTCGTTTATACGCCTCCAATAGTAACCTTAGGCTGTTAAAAGTTGTTTTAACAGGCTCTAATATGGGCATAATACCACAATCATTAGTATTGTATTGAATGAAATCTCGGAGAGCTAACATTTCATATTGCTTCGCTCTTAAATAGGGGTAATACATATTAAGCTATAACTTGTTTAAGGATTGTTCGAAGGTTTTCATATTCGTTAGGTTGAATATGCAAAGACAGGCAAATCTGCATTAAATGAGATGTACCTCTCTCATAACGCCTTAGATAGCGTGTTACAGACTTTCTCTCTTTAATTATTTTATTTGCCTCTTCTTGTAACAGAGAGCCTTCTTCCATGCGTAAAATGCTCAGGCATGCATTATACATTTGAAAACTTCCAACAGGGGGCAATGCCCCATACAATTTCATTACCAACTTTTTATATTCGCTAGTATGGAGAGTCTTCATTATCGTGCTAGCGTCAGCATGATTGTTTTTTATAGGTTCTCGTATTGTTCGTAATTGTATGCTCCCCGCATGATATGAGAGGGCTATAAGGCCAACACTCTCATCCATAGCAGCGTATTTATCCGCATAATCGGAATGAGTTACAATGTATATTTTCTGAAAAAAACCTTTGTAATCATTTAATTGGCTGGCTAGTCTGGAAGATGTGTCTAATTCTGTTTTTATTTCATACACACGGCTTTCGCCATTAAACATCACAAGATCGGCATAACTGCGACCTACTTTGAACTCGCTAAATATAACGGAATTTCGGCTTGAATACGCATGAATTAATTTTCTTATCAGTGCATTTTTGTATACGTATTCGTTCCTATAGTTTTTTGCGAGATAATTATATGCTATACGCAAATAATTGCATATGCTCATATTTACGCACGTCCCCAATGAGTCTACACGGTTTATCCGGTCTAATAATTTTGTATCATTCCCATCTTTTATAAGTCTTTCAAAAAAAGCTCGGCTAAGGAGCGAAGAGTAGAATCTTGCTCTATCTTTGTCTATATCTAAACAATCCCCAGCCATATTCTAGAAAGAATTCTAGCATAAACTATGTCATTGTCAAGAGCATTGCGTTGTTTCGGGTGTTTTCGAACCATTTCGCCTTGATTTCGAGGGATATAAACTAATGCAGATTCACGAGGTCAGGATGGAGGTGTTGAGCTTACCGCCGCCCCCGGCTCCGAAGAAAGAAGAGTGAGCCCGGGGAAGCCACCTGCAAGCCTAGGAAGGGAGCTTGGGCTCATTCTTGCCCTGCTAAGGGCGCGTCCTAGTCTTGCAGGTGGTGTTTTGAGAACAGGTTTAAGCACATCTAATCCATCACATAGAAACGCCATTCGTTGCTCAGTTCTTTGGTTCCCCGAAGGGAGTATCCTCTATATGGCCACCAACGCGCCTCATCGTAGTCAAATTGCTCGCTTTCATTGATGTTCGCGGATATGGGAGCAACTTCTGTGATAATCGGAGCTTTTCTGATGAACAGGTATTCCTGAATCACGATGGGGAGAGGAGCCAGCAGAATCCCAGCCAGAAGCCCATACGCCGTGTATACTGCTCGGAGGTTGCTTGCGTGGTTTCCGAGAGCCAGTTTCATGATTCCGAAAATAGGGAAAATAAACAGACAGGAGAAAAAAGCAGAACAGAGTACATCGGCTAATATCTCCCCTAAGTCTCTCAGGATAACGAAATTATCACCCAAGACAAATGCTGTAGAGCTTATAAAAAAGGCAACGGTTAGACTAAGTGTCAAAAGGATGATATTCCAGAGTTTCATGTGAGCTGTGTGTGATTTTTCTAATAACTAGATGCTCGCAGCAGGCATTTTGTTGCGCGTTTCCTGCATTTTTGTTGCCGATGGCGCAAAAACAGAGCTCCGGCTTCGAGTTCGGGCTTGCGCCCTCCTTTCTACGCCGAGACGGGCAAAAGCCGTGGATTTGCTCGAAGTAGAGCCCTTGGTCAGCCGGGTGCGGGTCATGGTCTTGCGGCCTGTCTGGGCGTATCAACGAGGAGGCTGAGTGGTGTTTTGAGCGTTGGTTACAATTTAGCCAGAATCTTGAGGAACTCGTTAGCTCCACTTTATATGCGTGCCGGTCTCAGTGGCGCATGGTTGCTTCCAGATGCAGGAGGGAGCACTTGAGCTCCGTGCCGCCGCGGTATTGTCCGGGAGCATGGTGCGCGGGAACAACCCGGTGGCAGGGGATGATGAGCGGGAGCGGATTGGTGGCGCATATATGCCCGACGACTCTGGGCGGGCCCAAACTTCCATAGGTGGCTGTACAGCCGTAGGGAATGGCGGCTATGCGTTGCAGGATGAGCTTTCCGGTGCGTGTGATATGGGGAGGCAGCAGCACGGGGATGTCGAAGTGGCGGCGGCGCCCCAGTAGGTATTCGTCGATTTGCTCAAAGTATGCGGCTGCGGCGCCGCCGGGAGTGGGGAGTGGTGCATGAGGGGCCTCGGTAGGCAGGTAGAGGCGCACGAGCGTAGAGCCCATTGTTTCCAGGCACAGGGGGCCGATGATGGTTTGCCTACGAACTAACATGGCCCGGACATGCAGATTTAAGACGCGTGATTCGCTTCGTTTTGAGCCTTCCTATTGAGGTGATGTACAATGAAGGCGGGCACTCCAAAGACGAGGATGAGCAGCACGGGGATGAAGACGTAGAGGAAGAGCCGCACATACAGCGTGCATGTGGCATCTCCCGCTTCCTTCCCGGCGCTCCACCATTGATAGGCCAAAGTGGGATTCCACTTGAGACCGGAGAAGGGGTTGAGGTGCAGGAGCCCACGGCGAGCCATGGCTTCTGCTACGCCGCGGTCGCTGGCGGTCACATACCAAGCATTGGCCAGTTCTGCTTCGCCAATGCTGTCGTAGTAGCGGGCGATTTCCAGTGGGGCGCGAGCGGAGTTGAGGCGGTCGCAGGCGGCTTGCAGCATGCTTAGGCCGCGGGCTTCATCCTTTTGCACCCCGCCTGTGCCGTAGAGCTGCATGCGGCCGGCGTGAACCATGGCATCGCTCTGGCCCATGGAGGCTGCTTGGTTATAGAGAGTGTAGGCATCTACAGGTTTGCCCGCCAACTCTAAGCGCGTGGCTTTCAGGAAGATGGCATCTGCCAGATTGCCTGCTACGGCTAGGTTCAGATACTTCTCTCCCAGCTTTTCATCTTTCTCTACGCCTTGGCCATTCAGGTAAGCGCAGGCGGTGGCGTAAGCCATGAGCGCATCTTTTGTCGCATCTGCGGCTTGGCGAGCGTAAGCAATGGCTTTGGCATCATCCTTAGCTACTCCCAACCCCTGTGCGTAAGTCTTGAAGAGTTGTGCGAGGGCCCAAGCGTTGCCCTTTTTGGCAGCTTGCTCCATTTTGGCAATGCCTGCTGCTGCATCTGCCGGGGTACCAAGCCCATTTTGCAGCATGTAGCCCTGCCAATACAGGGCGTTGATGTTGCCGCTTTCTGCCAGTTTGCAGTATTCGGTGTAAGCACGAGCGTAGGCGGCATTGCCATCTGTGGTGTTGCCTTGTTTGGTGAAGAAATCTCCCAAGATGTAGGCAGCGGTTGGCTCGCCTGCTTCTGTCGCCTTGCTGAGCCAAACGGCAGCTTTTGCGGGATCGGGGTCGGTGTACTCTCGCCCGGCCAGGTAGTTGGTGCCCAGCAAAAGCATGGCTTTGGTATCACCCGCATCAGCCTTTTTTACCAGCTCCGCGCGGAACTTTTCGGCCCAAGCTTTGGCTTGGGCCGTGTGGCCCTCTACGGCATAGCGCATGTAAAGCTGCCGCATGGCGGCGGCATCTCCAGCTTCTGCTTGTGTTTTGAGCTCGTGCAGGTTGCCCTCCAGCTGCAAATCGCTGCTTTCGTAGGCCGCAGCCGGGGATTCTGTGGTGTTGGCGTGCAGGGGGAGTCCCCAACTGCCCAGAAGGAAGAGGAGAAGAGGAAGAGCTTTCATGCTACCGCTTGAGATGCATTAACCACGCCCGCCGTTGAACGGACGGCGTGTGTTCAATTTGCCGTGTCCACCGCTTTGGCGGAAGTTCTTCTTGCTGCCAAAGGATTTGCGCTCGCCGAAGGGCTTGCGGTCGCGGTCGCCGAAGGGCTTGCGCTCGCCAAAGGGCTTGCGGTCGCGGTCGCCAAAGGATTTGCGCTCGCCGAAGGGCTTGCGGTCGCGGTCACCAAAGGGGCGGCGTTCGCCGAAGGGCTTGCGGTCGCGGTCGCCAAAGGGGCGGCGCTCGCCGAAGGTCTTGCGGTCGCCACCATCAAAATCGCGCTTGCTGCGG
>Ga0233362_1000138_pt1 | contig 15788 bp, 12 predicted proteins | sample ElkDunMinimDraft_22_FD_180674 | JGI IMG/M metagenome (GOLD analysis project Ga0233362, IMG submission 180674) | Fecal eukaryotic communites from dung pellets of Tule Elk in California, USA - Elk Dung C1 | ecosystem: Host-associated > Mammals > Digestive system > Large intestine > Fecal | place... | reverse complement strand
CTTTGGTTGGGTTTCGCCCCAAGCGAAATAATCGCCATACTCCTCTGGTTTACTTGCGCCTACGTTGCAAGTAGCCCATTTGACACTCAAGCCGAGATCCACATACTCGTGACCATTATGTGAATCAACATTCTCACTTGGAGCTATCATACTAATACTATCCACTTTGATGACATTGCCATCACTACAATAAATATAAAACTGTGCAGAAGCACTTATCGTCATCATCAAGGCGATGACTGCCATAAAAAGCTTTTTCATATTGCTGTGTTTAATTGTTTAAAAAGTTCTAAAGGTTCTAAGAGTTCTAAAGGATATTTCCAAGTACATCGTACCAAACTTGCTTGCCATCAGGCATGGTGGCACGGATATACAAACGACCATTGAGTAACACTTTGTCCGTCGTGGCTTTGTCCAAAGAAGACACTTCTTCCAATGCTGTAATCTCATTAGGATTTACCATTGCAAACATGATACTACGCACACCTGTCACATCTGCCTCGGGCACACTCACAGCAAGACTTCCCTTGCTGCATAACACACTAAAGTCCGTTACTGAGGTGTAGTCCAACTGCACAACTTCTTTGCTGCCATCTGCCATTTGCACCACCATAGCAGGCACAAGTTCGGCATCCTGAGCAAGAATAGGCACACTTACACTACATAAGTACAGACTTAGTAGAAATAAGGATAACTTTTTCATAAGCATTTTCTTGGGACATTGGCTCCAAACGCCCCGTTAATATAAATATAGAAAAAGCGTGGAACCTCTTTTTGCTTATTCTTAGTTCCGAGGCTCTGGTAAACCCTACTAACAAGAATAAACAATGAATGCCCACGCCGATATGTTAATCGTCGTGAGGAAACAACGAATTAAACACACCAAGGGGCATTTACCGCTCTCTTGCTTTGGGTTAGAATAATTTACCAGATTTTCGGAACTCCAAAACAAGCGCCAATAAACGCTTTTTAATTATGTCTGCAAACCGATTGCTCGGATTGCGTTGCAAAGGTACAACAAAATTTGCGGATGTGCAAATTTTCAAGGTAAAAAGTGAAAGGTGTAGGGTGTAAAGTGTAGAGTGTAGGGTGTAGAGGCGGGGGATACTCGGCGAATGAACGCCGAGAGATAGGTCGCAAAGTACGGGGAAAGTATTGGATGGTAATGGATTGGTATCGAAGTGGTAACGAGGTAGTTTCGAGAAAGAAAGCGGAAAGAAAGGGATTTAATAACACTTTTTACATTCCCACTGATCTCACGGATGAACACGGATAATAAGGATAACAAAAAAGATCAGTGCAAATCAGTGAAATCCGTGGGAACACCGAAGCTACTGCCACTCCACGCAGCCCAAATACAGAGAAAACGAGCCTAAAAATAAACTTTTGCTCGTTTTTTTTGTATTTGTGCATTTTTTTTTGTACCTTTGCCGCTGAAATTATATATCATTCATAATTTTTAAATTCAAAATGACTATGAATACACCTACACCACACATTGGAGCACAGTACGGCGAAATAGCCGAGACAGTCATCATGGCAGGTGATCCACTACGCGCAAAGATGATGGCAGAGAAATATTTGGAAAATCCAGTGCAATTTAATAATGTACGCGGTATGCTCGGTTTTACCGGCACCCACAACGGCAAACGCGTTAGCGTGATGGGACACGGTATGGGTATCCCTTCGATTGGTATCTACACCTATGAGTTGTACAACTTCTACGGTGTAAAGACCATTATCCGTGTGGGTAGTTCGGGTAGCATCCACAAGGATTTGAATGTAGGCGACTTGGTGATCGCCATGGGTGCATGCACCAACAGCAATTATGCAGCGCAATACGAATTGCCAGGTACCTATGCACCTATTGCCGACTTTGATCTATGCCGCCGCGCTGCCGAAGCTGCTGAGAAATTTGGCTACCGCTATAAGGTGGGCAATGTGTTCTCATCTGACACCTTCTACACCGAGAATGCGCACAACGACAAATGGATCAACATGGGCGTTTTGGCAGTAGAGATGGAAGCACCTGCACTATATATGAACGCTGCACGCAGTGGCAACAAAGCGCTGGTAATCTGTACGGTATCGGATAATATCCTGACTGGTGAGGCCACTACAGCCGAAGAACGTCAAAACAGTTTCACCCACATGATGGATGTGGCGTTTAGTTTGCTATGAGAAAAGTTTGGTTAGTTAGTCTGCTATTGCTCACTAACCTACTCTATGCAGAACGCACGATAGAGCCTGTGGTCTATGGCGACATGGACCAATGGTTGGTGCGTTATGTCAAAGAGTCGAAGATTCTTGGCGGTCAGACCAAGACGCTGTATGCCATCGCGCCTCAAGACACGATAAGGGACAACCAAGCATATGTGCCAGCAGAAGGCAACCCCTGGGGGTGCAGTGCGACGTATGCACGATTTATGGGTATTGAGACAGCGATGGAGAGTTCGGTGGAACCAGAGCCACGTGGATATGGCTACTGCTGCCGATTGAAGAATGTACTCTCGCATGTCAATATCGGTGATATCTATGCGATGGTTTCTGGCACCATATATATGGGACAAGCCCTGGAGCCACTGGGTATTCAGGCCAAGAGCAAACCTTATACAGCCATTGATTTTGGTACACCATTTACCAAACACCCCATCGCATTCATGCTTGATTATAAGGCACTGATAGCTGATTCGGATAGTCTGATTACCACCGAGAGAAACAAGCCAGAGGTAGTAGCTGGACATGATTGCGCAGTGATCTTCATCTACCTGCAACACCGATGGGAAGACAAGGAGACAGGTAAGGTATATGCCCGTCGTGTAGGCACAGCCTACGAACGGATATGCAGTACGATTCCTGAATGGGTGAACAATCACGAGATTCCCATCCGCTGGGGCAACATCACCAACGATCCTGATTATCAAGAATATGAACGCCTGAACAATCGGGATATGATGACCCGCAATTCCAAAGGGAAGATGGTCAAAATAGAAGAAGTGGGTTGGAGCATAGACGAACCAACGCATATCGTGATGTATATCTCATCCAGCGATGCAGGCGTGTTCCGAGCCTACGAGGGTAATACGCTGTGGGTGGACAACCTACGATTTGTATATGAAGAAGAAAAAGAGCAATAGAATTCTATTGCTCTTTTTGTAAATATTCGATTGCTTTCTCTAAGTCTTGCGGAGTATCTATTCCTATCGAAACGGTGTGACATTCAGCTACTTTGATGGTCAAGCCATGTTCCAGCCAACGCAACTGCTCAAGACATTCCGCCAATTCTAAAGGCGTTTGACGGAGTTGTGTGATGCGTTGCAGTACATCAGCTCGATAAGCATACATACCTATATGGCGATAGAACTGCCCCTTATGCAACCACTCCGACTGCTCTACCCCACGCAAATAGGGCACCACACTGCGCGAGAAATACACCGCCTTACCAAGAAAAGACGTATTCCGATCTGCTGCAACGACTACCTTTACGTAATTGGGATTAGCCAAATCATCCCATGTATTCTGCGATGTGAAGGGATGCACCAAGGTCGCAATTTCAGTATCAACATCGGAGAAACAATCCATCAAGGCAGTAATCTGAGATGGTTGGATAAAGGGTTCGTCACCTTGGATATTTACCACTACCGTTTGATGATCAACCCAATCTGCTGTTTGTCGAGCAATGGTATAGGCCTCTTGCACGCGATCGGTGCCACAAGCATGGTCGGATGAAGTCATTACCACATGTCCACCAAAGGCCTTGACACACTGATAAATGCGCTCATCATCTGTAGCAACGATCACATTATCAAGCGCTTTAGAAGCTTGTTCATATACACGCTGTATCATAGGCTTACCGCCTAAATCTGCCAGTGGTTTTCCAGGGAACCTTGAACTGGCATAGCGTGCAGGTATGATACCGATAAACTTCACGTGTTATGCTTCCTCCTCGTCGTCGATATATTTATGGGTAGGTTCGTCCTTTCGCTTGCTTACACGCGTACGGATATAATCAATGGCACCATATGAACGTTTGTTCTTGCCCTCGCCGTAGCCATATCCATAGCCGTAGCCATAACCATATCCGTAACCGTAACTACCGTAGGTGTAGCCATAGCCTCTACCAGACTTCATAACTGGTATATCAGAGAGAATCAAATTGATTTTCTCTTTATGGTTAATAGCCAATGTTTCCAAAGTTTGCTTTGCGAACGATTTATTGGTCTCCATACAACGCAACACGAAGAGTGTCAAGTCGGTTTGCTCGATCAGCGATAATGCGTCTGGCACAATACCTACTGGCGATGAATCCAATACGATATATACATAGCGCTCGCGTAATTTATTGAACAGGTCAGTCAATTTCTCGCTACGAATCAACTCACCTGGGTTAGGTGGAATCGTACCTACAGGTATGACGTCATATCCCAATTGCTCGTTCTTGATAATGATATCCTCCAACTCACAATCACCTATCAGATAATTGGTTATACCTATTTTTGGCGCAGGTATACCTAACTTTTCGTGTACGTTTGGCTTACGAATATCCAAGTCCATCAATAGGGTTGGATGACCGCTCATTGAGTACAATGATGCTAAGTTGGTACTGATAAATGTCTTTCCATCGCCCGACTGAGTAGAAGTGACAGTAATCGTCATATTCGTCTTGCGGAGCAACTTAAACTCAATGCGCGTTCTGATGGTTCGCAACATCTCGGCATAACTTGAACGAGGATGATTACGCGCATATGTAGGATTTTGCGACTTCACATGACGCAAACTACCCAGCAAATCAAAATCGCTCAGTTTCTCAGCCTCTTTTGGTGTACGAATCTTATTATTGAGCAATTCAGATAGCACCAATAGCAACAATGGAATAATCAAACCGATAGCCAGATAGGTCATCATGTTTTTGCGTTTCTCCTTGCTATTCATCGCATAGGTAGTACGTGCTTTATCCATCACCTCACTATCTGGGGTGTTACCTGCTTTCTGGATTTCAGCCTCAGCACGTTTTTGGAGGAAGAACGTATAATAGTTGTCATCAATACGATAGTTACGCTCGATGGCAACCATCTGCAATTCCTTTTCTGGCAAGGATTGAATCTCACGCTCTACGTCGCGCATGCGGTATTGCAAATCTTTCTTCTCAATTTCCAATGAAGTACGCATTGAAGAAACCACCTCTGAAATAGCCAACTTCACATTGTCAATATCGCTGGTATATTTCGCATAATATACATTTTTTTCACTCAAATCACCACGTTGGATATGCAAGTCGTTTAATTGTTGTACCAGTTGCATCAACATTGGCTCGTTCAAACCTAAAGATGCAGGGGCAACTACTGATCCTTGCTCAATCTTTTTATCTAAATAGTTAGACAAATAATCCAAATAGGTCTCTTTCAAGCGCAATGCCATTTGCTGTTGATCATATACGCTCACTCGTCCCATCAATTCACCTGCATAAGAACCTACATCCACAAACTTATTCTCTTGACGGAAGCCAGTCATAGCACTCTCGCTGACAGTCAAACTCTTTTGTAGCACCTCCAACTGTTGGTTGATAAATGCAATTGACTTATCAGCTACCATGTTCTTGCGCTCAACATTCTGCAAGAGGTAGATTTCACAGAGTTTATCAATAAAATCCCTATCACGAGCAGGGGTTTCACTCACCAATTGAATACCCAAGACGGTACTTTGCTCTGTCAAGAAATTCAATTGCAGACGAGAAGAAAACTCTTCCGTCAGACTTCCTGTACTACGAAAACGGAAATAGATATGCTGCCCCTCGCGCATCATCATATCGGTAGGCCATATGGTAGCAGTGAATAAGGAAGTTTGCAATTCTTTACCATATTGCGTGGTATAAGAAAAATCAAAGTCTTCCATAGTAGAGGTAATATGCAACATACCGCCATCCAACACTTCGCACTTGAACAAATGCTCATACGCTGTAGGTTCCAGACGAGCATACTCCACGATGATTGGCGTATTGCGATAGATATTGCGCGTCTTAAAACGACCTTGGGTAATATACTCCACATTCATAAACGGAAGTGAGTCCACAGTACGACGTATCAAGTCGTAACTACCCATGATAATCAATTGGTTATTCACGTTCTTATAACCAGCTTCCACACCGAAGCCATGCATTAGCGATTGCGCTCCATAAACGCTACCACCCGATTCTTGGATAATCATCGTACCAGTTGTAAGGTAGCGCTCAATCACACTCTTATTCTTCAAATAAGCCAATGAAAAAGCGATTACACCAGCTATTACAAACAAATACCAATGACGAATTATGCGGAGTACCCACTCCATGATATCAAAATTCGACTTCTCTTCCTCAAAAGGCATCACAACTTGAGGTTGTACATCATTTTGCGCCATATTATTCTATTTTTCGTAAATTACTAATTATTGTTTACCACAAACCAGGAATATAGTTCAACACCGTTATCAGCAACGATACGGAACTCGTTATCAATGCTAAGAACGAACTATAACTGCTTTGTTTATAGAAACTTCCGCTGTCGCGGCTAACATATATCAAATCATTAGGATACACATAATAATACTCCGAATTGATAATCGAATTCGGACGAATATCAAATTCCATCACCATAGGCTCACCATTACCACGAGGACGAATGATACGCACATGACGGCGGTCACCCGAATTCATCAAATCACCAGACATCGCCAAAGCCTGGAAGATGGTCATACGCTCCTTATATATATTATATACGCCCGAACGCGCATCACCCATCACCGTAAAACGCTTATTATACATAGCTAACTTGACATCAGCATCTGGAATAATCTCACGAAAAGCTTTGCGCAATGTATCTTGTGCCTCCAATTCAGTCAAACCAGCCAATTTTATTGGCGCCAAGAATGGAATATCCACGGTACCATCTGAATAAATACGGTATGAGTTGGCATATTGTGAGTTTGTATTTTCATTACTTGACAAAGTCTTAGCCAATGTCTCATCCATCGTTATCACACGATAAATAATCTCATCATTCACCTGCAAACGATAAGGTTGGTATGCCACCGAATCGTATTGAGGCAAATCATCGCGCTCTTGCAACAATCCCACTTGGCGATAGCCATAGCAACTTGTCATCAACATGCCTAGCAAGAATGCAACACCTAAATGTCTCACTATCAGTCTCATTTCGTACCTCCTTCCTCTACGGCATTCATTATTCGTGCTACCAAAGCATATACAAAACCGCCAAACGCCAATGTCGTTGCCACCACACTGACCGTAGTCGCTGCTGAGTTGATGCCAAAGCTCTGCCCTTTAATCTTCTGGATATAAATCACATCATTAGGCTCAATGTAGTAATATTCCGAATTGATGATATCCTCCGAACGCAAATCAAAAGTCATCACCTTGGTTTGGCCCTCAATCTCGCGAACAATACGTACTTTGCTGCGATCACCAAAATCACCAATATCGCCAGCCATCGCCAAGGCCTCGAATACCGTTACTTTTTCTTTAGGCATTGACAATACGCCACTACCTCGATCGCTAATCACACTAAACGTACGGCGAACAATATTCACCTCTACGGAAATCATTTGGTAGTCGCCATAACCCTTGATATATGCCGATAACTCTTTCTCGATCAAAAGCTTTACTTCGCGACTGGTCTTTCCGCGAACGGGTAGATGTCCCAAGGTTGGGAAATCAATCGTTCCATCTTCCAACACCAAATAGGTGTACAAATCGTATGAACCAGTAGTATTCAAACCACTACGTATCTGTTGACGGATATTGCTACTATTTCTTGATGGATTAAACATATTGCTAATACGCTCATCCACCGAATACACATACACATACAATCGATCACCAATACGCATCTCATAGTCCTCATATGACAGCGTATCTGCATACTCAGGTATGCCTTTTTTACCAGCTTCTTGCATCAAGTTCACCTTCTTGCTCGTCACACAGGACGCCATCAGCAAACTCAACATAAGTATCAAATAGGCTCGCAACCTCATCTTACTTCTTCATTCAAAATTCTTAATTCATAATTATCTCTTCTCATCCCATCCAAATGGGTGAGTTGCCAATGGCAATTTAGCCAACGGATGATAATCGCCTACCAACCCGATTGGTGTTGCATGACGAATATCGCTCACGATTTCTATTGATGGACGTGCTTCTGCAATGCGGAAACCATTGCCAGCCAATATCTGCTTATAACTCTCGGTATGCAACTCTGTAAAGCCTGCGCTAAACTCAAACTCCTCACCATCAATGGACAATGTACGATAAGTCTTCTTCTCGCCTTGTACGGCATTAGCAGGAAGACATTCTGAATTGATACTCAAGAAATAACGTACACGCGCATGCTCCAACTCCAAATAACCAGCCACACGGTCAAACGACATCACATGCACCACATTCTTCTTCACCGCACCAAATATCCACTGCAACATATCATAGAAATGCACACCAATATTCGTTGCTATACCGCCTGCCTTGTGAATATCACCCTTCCATGAGCTATAATACCACTTACCGCGACTGGTAATATATGTCAAATCTACATCATAGATCTTATCCTTTGGACCATTCTTAACCTTCTCACGCAATGCCGCAATCTTATCATGCAAACGCAATTGCAGAATCGTATATGCCTCACAACCAGTCTCTTGCTCCAATTCAACCAAGTTATCGATATTGTATGGATTCAACACCAATGGCTTCTCGCAAATCACATTGCACCCCAATCGTAAACCATAGCGAATGAATGCATCATGTGTGTAGTTGGGTGTACAAATACTTACCCATGACAATGGATCATTCGTACGCATTTGCTTCGAGCAAAAGCGATCAAACTGCTCATTTTCAGTAAAAAAACTACACTCTGGAAAACTTGAATCTAAACGACCTACAGAATCAAACTTATCATAAGCCACCAATAGATTATTGCCAGTATCAGCTATTGCCTTGATATGACGAGGTGCGATATAACCAGCAGCACCAATCAATGCAAAGTTCAAAGATTTATTCATATTTAGTCACTTTTTTTATAAATATTTTCTATTTATTAAAATACTTCAGTACCTTGAAAGCACTTTTCCACAATAAGTTTGCAAAGATACTACTTTTTTTTCATATACACAAACAAAAATAAAAATTCTTGAAATAAAACAACCACACCCATCGCATTATCCTAAAGATTTGCATATTTACAAAAAAATCATTACCTTTGCACGTTTGAAAAATACGGCTATGCGAATTGCTTTTACCACATCATTACCTACAGAAGGATTTGCTCGACTAGAGCAGCATACGTTGTATGCGCCATTGGAGGAAGCGGAAGTGTTAGTCAGCACCTTCGACAAGCCCGTGACGCGCGAGATGATTATGTCGGCACCTCACCTCAAACTAATTACGAACTTCGGTGTGGGCTTCAATAATATCGACCTTGAGGCATGTCGCGAACGCGGTATTCGTGTAACCAATACCCCACAACCAGTCATCGAACCTACAGCTGAGTTGGCTTTTGCCCTCATGCACGATGTGGCACGTCGCACAGCGGAGTTTGACCGCAAGCTTCGAGAAGGCAAAGCCGAACCCTTTGGCGTGATGAATAACCTCAGCCATTCGCTCTATGGTAAGACCTTGGGTATCATTGGTATGGGACGTATCGGACGGGCATTGGCACGCAGAGCGGTAGCAAGCGGTATGCGCATCGTGTACCACAATCGTCGTCCATTAGGTGATGAGGCGATGAGGTTATTAGGCTATGATGCAAGTTTTGTGAGCAAAGACGAACTCCTGCAAACTGCTGATTTTGTTAGCCTTAACCTACCCTACACGCCTGAGGTAAAGCACCTAATAGGCGCAATAGAGTTGAAGATGATGAAGAAGAGTGCGTACCTCATCAACACCGCACGCGGCGCACATGTAGATGAAGAGGCATTGGTGAAGGCACTCAAAGAAGGTGTGATAGCAGGTGCTGCGATGGATGTGTATGAGCACGAGCCACAAATTCACCCCGAACTGCTGACATTGGATAATGTAGTGCTCTCGCCTCATACGGGTACAGGCACATGGGAAGGTCGCATCGCCATGTGCGAGAATGTCTGCGACAATATCCTCGCATGGCAACAACAAGATATAAACAAAATGAATATAGTACTATGACACTAACAGACAGATTTCTAAAGTATGTGAGTTTCTGCACCACATCGGATGAAGAAACCAACATGACACCCTCCACTCCAGGGCAGATGGAGTTTGCTAAGTATCTCGCTGCAGAACTAAAAGAGATTGGTATGCAAGAAGTTACATTAGACGAGAACGGCTATGTAATGGCAACCCTACCCGCTAATGCAGAAGGCAAACCTACCATCGGCTTTATCGCTCATATGGACACCGCTCCTGATGCCAGCGGCAAGAATGTCAAAGCACGCATCGTCTCCAACTACGACGGCCATGATATCCTGCTCAACGAGGAGAAGAATATCGTCTTCGAAGTAGCCAAATACCCCGAGATATTGGACTACAGAGGGCAAGATATCATCGTGACAGATGGTACTACCTTGCTTGGCGCAGACGACAAAGCGGGATTGGCAGAGATTGTTACTGCATGCGAGTACCTGATTCAAAACCCTGAGATAAAGCACGGCAAAATCCGAGTGGGCTTTACTCCTGATGAAGAAATCGGTCAAGGTGCGGATCACTTTGATGTCAAGAAATTCGGTTGTGACTTCGCCTATACGATGGACGGCGGCGCAGTAGGCGAGTTGGAGTATGAGAACTTCAACGCAGCTGGCTGCAAAGTGAAAGTGCATGGTGTGAATGTACACCCTGGTTATGGCTACCACAAGATGATCAACTCGATGCGTATCGCCAACCACTTTGCGACGATGTTACCTCGTTGGGAAACCCCAGAGCATACACAAGGTTATGAGGGTTTCTATCATCTGATTGCCATGAACGGTAGCGTGGAGGAAACCACCTTGCAATATATCATCCGCGACCATGACCGCGCTCGCTTCGAGAGCCGCAAGCGAGAGATCGAGCACTTGGCACGCAAGATCAACCAAGAGTATGGCGAGGGGACCGTGGAAGTGGAAATCCGTGATCAATACTACAACATGCGCGAGATGGTCGAGCCCGTCATGCATATCGTTACCCTCGTAGAGGAAGCAATGAAGGAGGTAGGTGTTACACCTAAGGTTCAACCTATCCGCGGCGGAACAGATGGCGCACGCTTGTCGTTTGAGGGGCTACCCTGCCCTAACATCTTCGCAGGTGGCGTGAACTTCCACAGCCGATTTGAGTATCTCCCTATCCCATCCATGGAAAAGGCGATGCAAGTGATCTTGCAAATTGTACAAAAAGCGTGATTTGTAAGATAGTTTAAGGATTAAAGTTTAAAGGCGAGAATATATGAAAACTACTCCATTTACAGACATCCATATCGCTCTGGGAGCGAAGATGGCAGATTTTGCGGGCTTTAACATGCCTATCCAATACCCTACGGGTATCAACCAAGAACACATAATCGTCCGCGAAGGCGTAGGTGTGTTTGACGTAAGTCATATGGGCGAATTTTGGGTAAAAGGCGAGAAAGCATTGGATTTTCTACAATACATCACCACCAACGACGTGAGCAAACTGGAGGCTGGCAAAGCACAATATACCTGCTTCCCCAACGGCAAAGGTGGTATCGTAGATGACCTTATCATCTACAAATATTCTACTACCAAATACCTCCTCGTAGTCAATGCTGGCAATATTGACAAAGACTGGGCATGGGTGAACGAACACAACACCTTTGGTGTTCAGCTCGAGAACGCTAGCGACCGCTACGGACAATTGGCAGTGCAAGGTCCTAAGGCGACAGAGATGCTCCAATTGCTTACCGACGCCGATTTGAGCGCGATTCCTTATTACGCTTTCCGTGAGTGGTCATTCGCAGGTGTACAAGGCGTCATTCTCAGCAATACTGGTTATACGGGTGCAGGTGGATTTGAGTTGTATTTCCCAAAAGAGCATAGCCAACAGATCTGGGATGCACTCTTCGAAGTAGGCAAACCATTCGGGTTGGCTCCAATCGGTTTGGGCGCACGCGATAGCCTACGTTTGGAGAAATGGTACTGCCTCTATGGACATGATATTGACGACACTACCTCTCCATTGGAAGCAGGACTCGGTTGGATCACCAAGTTCGATGCAAAGGACTTTATCGACAAAGAGTACTTGCTCCAGCAGAAAGCCGAAGGCGTGAAGCGCAAATTGGTGCACTTTGAGTGCCAAGAGCGTGCTATTCCACGTTGTGGCTATGAGCTTTGCGATGCCGAGGGCAATACGATTGGTAATGTGACTAGTGGCATTATGCTACCTACGACTAAAGTAGGTATCGGCATGGGCTATGTGCAAACGGCTTTCGCTAAAAAAGAAACTATCATCTACGTGAAGATTCGCGAGAAGTTGATTCCTGCAAAGATAGTATAATCTTATTACGAATTCTCAACACATTGGTGAGAAAGATGTATCATTTCTCACCAAGAGTAGTAATAAAAAAACTGCGTCAAACTTGACGCAGTTTTTTATTTCTCATCAATGGCTTAACGAATCACTTTCTTCGTTACTCGTTGACCATTCTTCTCCAATTGAATGAGGTACATGCCATCATTCAATCCATTCATATTCACTTGATTTACATTATATTGCACCGACACTGCTTGACCGCTCACAGTATAGATTGTCGCATTGTATGGAGGCAACATATCCATTGTATTTTCTGGTACAAACACATTCTCTACATCGGTATCAACATTAGGTAATTGCAACTGTTTACCTGTCAACAACAACATCTCACCTGGTTTCAATGTCACATCGCCAGCTGGCTGCAATTGCTGAGTAAAGTAGTTATACCATGTACCTTCTGGCACGGTAGCTGTCTGATCATATACTGCACTAAAGTTGCCCACCAAGCATACATCACTACCCCATTGTACAGTACGCAATTCGCGGCTACCTGTGATATTTGCCACAGTAGGATTACCCTCGAACACCTCTGGCAACAACTTGGTACGTAGTTGAATGATTTGTGCAATTTGCGTATATTGTTTCATACGTATTTCTGATTCAAAATACCCCAAAGTATAAGGACTTGGTTTCTTCGCACAACGGTTATCTTCATTATATTCATCTGGCTTCTCATCGCTAGAATTGATTGAGAAGTCATAACCTATCTCCTCAAATTGCCACAACATATGAGGGCCATTCAGCAACACGTTGAATGCCACATTCACGGCCACACGATTCAAACGAGCTTCCTCATTGGTTTTCAAATCTGCATTACCATACATCTTTGCCTTATACTGCATACGCTCCTCGTCATGGCTCTCGCAATAAGTTACATATCCATCGCGGTTTGCTCGGTTAAAATCTGCTTTGCTGTTTAACCAACCCATTGCTGTCTCTTGATATGCTTCTGTCACATTATCCCAGCACATCATACCTTGGCTAATCAATTTTGGACGATCGCTACCCATATTGCTACCCCAATGCTCTAGGATAAAATATGCATCCTCTGAAACGGCTTTCACGCCATTATTATAATAATCTGCAATATGAGTCATTGCATTGTTGGTTGTACCACAAAGACCATGACTCAAGTCCATACGATAACCATCGATCTTGTACTCCTTCAACCAATATTGCAATGCGCGTGTAAACATCAACTTCGTCAACTCAAAATCATGGTTCCAATCCTCATATACATTATCGCTGTGAGGAGCATTCACATTAAACCATGGATTGTGTGCCAATTCTGTACCATATGGATAGAGCTTGTTCATAGGGTTCAAACCCGTCGCATGGTTGAATACCATATCCAGGATGACCGCTATTCCACGTTTGTGACATTCATCCACAAAAGCCTTCAATTGCTCTGGAGTACCATATGCCTTATCCAATGCAAAGTAGTGGTTAGGAGAATAACCCCAGTTGTAGTTGCCATCAAACTCGGTTACTGGCATCAACTCTATCGCATTCACACCCAAATTCTTGATATAATCCAAACGCTTCATCAAACCAGCAATAGAACGCTCTGGAGTATAATCATACACCCACAACTCGTAGATAATCAGATTGTTTTTGTTTGGACGTTTAAAGTTCAACGTTGCATCCGACCATTGGTATGCTGGTTTGTTGGTTTGAATCACTGTCACATATCCATCGCCTTGCACTGGATATTTCATCAAGTCTGGATTCACCGTAGTGGGCTCATATTGATCATCCTTGTGCAACACCTTCTCTGAATACAAATCCGACAATTTCTTCACCACACTATCCTCACGCACAACCACGTATTGGAAAGCATATTCCTTTTGAGGGGTCAGACCATTGATTTCCAACCAGAAGAAATTGCCATCTTGTTTCATTTGATAGCTATTCGATACTGCCCAATTGTTGAAGTCACCCACCACAAACACATGCTTCGCAGGTGCTGTCTTGCTCGCAGCGTATGTAGAAAGAGTCACTTTGGTATGATCATTCTCATCGTAGAAAATACCCATATCAACGCCTGCTGGACGAGCTGCTTGCACTGGAGCCGACACCACGCATGTTTGTGCGGTTACGGTCTTAACTTCCTCGCCCTTAGTCGCTGTCAGAGTAAATACATAATCACCCTCTGCTGGAAGTTTATACGCATAATCCAATGTTGTACCTTCTTGCGTCAAAACCATCTCACCGTTTATAGCCAATGACAAGGTCGCACGCTCAGTTGCCACGCCATGCAAATGGATGGTATCATTCACTTGTGAAATCTCAGGAATCGAACCCTCGAATATCGCTGCCAAACCAGCATCTACCAATTCCACAAAAATATCAGCATTACCATCTGCCTTACCTTCCTTATCGCCGCCAGGGCCATCATTGAATACAAAGCACAACTGAGAAACTTCATACAGTACCGTATCCTTTACAATCACTGGCTTACCATCAGGACCTGGTTGGCTTGAGGTAGTAATCTTTCTTGCACCATAAAACTCCGTGATATTAGGAGTAATCTTCAACTCCCAGTTTCCATCCGCATTCTGAGTCATCTTATATTTTTCTTCGCCACCACGCCAGGTTGGTGCATTTTGCCATTGCGTACCATTGAATGTCGCACCCGTATGCGCATAGCATTGGGTGGCACCTACCATACCACCATTTCCCTCGCTTGGATTGAAAATAATTGTCACTTCACCATCGTAGCCCTTCTGAATAATGCTAGGGATAGTTGTCACCTGTGCTGTCGCTGTCAAAGCGAACACTGACAGAAATAATAACGTAATTTTTCTCATGTTGTGATTATTTATTTTAATGTTTTTTTAATTGCTCACATTTTAGCTCGCAAAGGTACAAAAAAAATATGAAATACGCAACCTTCTCAGCGTTTTTTATACAAACTCTTGCATATTTGCAAAAAAACACCTACCTTTGCACCGCAAAACTGTAAACTGCCACATGACCAAACGCGTACTCATAGGAATGTCCGGAGGCATCGACTCCACCGTAGCGGCCATTCTACTCCTCGAACAAGGCTACGAACTCGTCGGAGCTACGTTCCGTACCTTCGACCCACCCACTCCTGACCATTGCACCAACAACGACAAAGGCTGCTGCTCCGAAGATAGTATCACCGAAGCACAACGCATGGCCGCCACCTTGGGCTTCGAGCACCATGTACTCGACTTTCGCAGCACCTTCCGCCAACACGTCATGGACAACTTCGTCCGCG
>Ga0233362_1000136_pt1 | contig 15816 bp, 9 predicted proteins | sample ElkDunMinimDraft_22_FD_180674 | JGI IMG/M metagenome (GOLD analysis project Ga0233362, IMG submission 180674) | Fecal eukaryotic communites from dung pellets of Tule Elk in California, USA - Elk Dung C1 | ecosystem: Host-associated > Mammals > Digestive system > Large intestine > Fecal | place... | reverse complement strand
TTGGGACGGGCAGTCCAGACCAAGAAGGATGCCGAAATCCAAGGACAGGAACAAAGCCTCGTTTCCGGCAAGGTGAATTATGACGCTTTCGGACGGCCTGCTGTCCAGCACCACCCTTTTGCGGACAGCAGTTTGGACACGCTCTTCAAGACCGATCCGCAACCGACAGTGGCTTCCAGAACAAGTTATGACATCCTTGACAGACCTGTCCGGGTATCGCTACCTTACGGAATAGAGACTTCAAACACATACGGTTTCGGCATACATGACGGGCGCCATTGTTTCAAAACAGAGACCACTGATCCTTTGGGAAACGTTGTCACAGCCTTGACGGATGCAAGAGGCCTCTCCTTGGAACACACGGTTAATGATACCGTCTCCACTGCTTTTGTATATGATGTTCTCGGTCAGCTGTTGCGCAGCACTGACCCCGATGGGTTAATCACAGATTACCAATACGACAAGTTCGGGCAGTTGGTTGAACGCTTTCACCCTGACGCGGGTACGGACACATACGAATACGACGCTGCCGGAAATGTGGTCAGCCACACCAATGGGAACAACAAGACGATGCATTACCGTTACGACTACAACCGCCTCACCGATGTGGAATATCCCGACAATCCCGCTAACAATGTGCATTATACATACGGCGACAGCACGGCTGGCTACAACGGGAAAGGACGGATCGTGATGCAGGAAGACGGCAGCGGATGGCAGACTTTCAAATACGGTGCTTTGGGAGAAGTGTTGGAAAACACCCGTACTTTTGCACTCCCGTTTGAGAACCAGACCTATACCTTCAAGATGAATTTTGAGTACGACCCTTTCAACCGCATACAGAGCATCCTCTATCCCGACAGCGAGCTTGTGGAGTACCGCTATAATCTCGGCGGGATGCTCAACAAGGTGACAGGCAGCGTTACCCGTAAAATTACGGACTTGGTTGTCGTGACGCCTATGCAAAACGCGAGTCTGCTGCAGGGCGGGGATGAAATTCAGGGTGGAGGTATAGCACCGGGCATTATTCCGGATCCCGGCCCCATAGAGATTCAGACTGTCACCCTGCGTTACCCGTATCTTGACAGCATTGTCTATAACAAGTTCGAACTCAAAGACTCCGTGGTTTACGGCAACGGCACGCGGGTGAGCTACGAATACGACTCCCTACAGCGTCTTTCACATCTGCGCAGCTACATTGCCTCGGGAACAAAAATGCAGGACATCACTTACACCTACGACAGTGCGAGCAACATCACGCATATTTCCAACTCGGCAGGCAGCGTGAGCGGATTGGGCGGACGCTACGAGGGGCATTACACATACGACAACCTCTACAGACTGGTTGCCGCCAACGGCTGGTGGAAAAACAAGACGGACTCGCTACCGTTTGCGGAGGCGATGACATACGCGTCCAACGGCAGGCTGCTCAGGAAGATGGTCAATGCCACGACACTGGTCGGGGACAATGTCTCAGTGAAAAACGGTGACTTCCGCTACGGCTATGCGGGACTGGACAACCGGACATCCTCAGTATCCGATCGCACTGGGCAAAATCCCTGGCAGACTTTCCAATGGGATGCTTGCGGGAACATGACAGGCTGTGTCACCACATCCTACACCGCCAGCTGGCAGCGTACACTTGCCTGGGATGAGGAGAACCGCCTGCGCACAGTGTCCGACAGGGACTATTTCTCCTATTACCAGTATGATGCCGGCGGCGAGCGCACCTGCAAGCTTACATGGTCAGGGAACTGGAGCAGTATCAACGGCACGGGAACGGTATATTACCTGCCGGAGGGGGCCACGCTGTATGCATCCCCATATCTTGTCATCACCCCACAGGGCTATACCAAGCACTATTACGCCGAAGCTGAAAGGATAACTTCACAGTTGGGGAAGGGACAGTTTGCGGATGTCGGCACTCCTGTGGTGAGCGATTCCCTCGTGCAGGTGAAGCTGCAGGCTGTGACGGGCAATGTGGAGTATCCCTCAACCCTGACCATTCCCGGCAGCGGCGTTTTTGCCTATTTGGACACTCTCACCAACCAACAGAACGCCACTTCCACACTCTACTTCTATCACCCTGACCACCTTGGCAGCAGCAGTTGGATAACCACCGTCAACGGCAAACCCGTGCAACACCTACACTATCTACCTTGGGGAGAAGATTTTATAAACCAGCGTGCAAGTGGATATATTGGTGCCCGTTATACCTTCTCCGCGAAAGAAAAAGACTCCGAAACCGGGCTAAGCTACTTCGGATCACGCTATTACAGCAGCGATTTGAGTATCTGGCTGAGCGTCGATCCGATGAGTGGGAAATATCCGTCTCTCAGCCCGTATGTGTACTGTGCGGATAACCCAGTGAAGTTGGTGGATCCGAATGGGATGGAATATGGAAATCCTATAGAGGACGCATTAAAGGTTATTCGTAATTTTGAACATTCAATAACAACATCCGTGTTTCGGAATATTCCAAAAAGTAAATTTATTGAAGATTTAACTCAACATATAATTGAGCCTGTTTCAATACAGCAAGGAGAAAACGGGACGTGTGGTGCTGCAGTGTTGTCGAAATATATGGCCGAAAATCATCCTGTTTTATATGCGGAAGCAGCTATTTCATTATATACAACTGGGGAATTTTCGCATAATGGTATTTCTCTAAGTCTTCCCAATAAGGCTTTTTCTGGAAGTATGACAGATTTGAACAAGCTTGGCATAAATTCCGTGGACGCAATAATGCAGGGTGCGTTCACAAATTCTCAAAATATAATATTCAACTATAATCCTTTTAAAGATGGTTCGGGATTCAAATCATTTATGTACCCTGGATATTTTAATTATTATTTTAGTGATTTTATAGGGGCAAATTACCATTGTGTGCTTTCTCCTACAACAGAATACATTAACTCTTTAGATTTTGTCAATCATTTTGTTGTAGGGGTTGTACATTCAAATGGTTATTCAATAGAAGGTGGTTTTCCGAACCATTATATTCAAATCTTAAAATCTGGAAATAATAAAATGGATTATTGGACATGGGGGAAAATAGTAAACGGTTCAACGATTAATAATTCTCTTATGAATGGTTTTTATATGATAATATCGATAGACTTATGAGACAAACTGCTGTAAATCACCTAATAAGAATCATTGTTTTTGCACCACTTGTAATTATTCTTTTTTTGTGCTGGCAGCCAAATAATAGAAATTACAAGATTCTTGATGTTTCACTGGACCCAATCGTAATCACCGATACCACATTGCCCTCTGGCAACTATTATACACTTAATTTCACTGTTCAATTTTGCAACCCATCTTATGGTTTTCTCGCTGGAGGTGTGGAACCTGGATTAGACGGTATTACTGAAATGCTGAACTCATTGTGTATTTATGATATTCAAGGACATAATATTACACAACAGTTAAAAGGATGGCATACAACAACTCCGGATGTCTTTATAAACAAGAATGGAATCAAACGTCAGTTTTACTCACATGATAATTTGGATAGTCTGGTCAACGACATTAATTCCAATGTCCGCTCTGCAAAAGGTAATAAAATTCAAATTAATCGTTTGTTTTACATTGAAGAAAAAAAGATTCTCCCATCTTCTATTCAAGTTGATTTTATGAGCTATTCAATAGTCGAGTATATTCCTAATATTACTGGTAATTATAATGACACACTAACAAAAAAAATGTAAAAGATAGTCTTATGCTTATAAACGACTAGAAATACATTTTTCATGTGTCGTCTTAAATAAAATATATATCTAATGGAAACATAAGTCAGACATTCCATTTGTTAGTTAACCCTGATGATTATTAAGATTATGAGAAAGATGTTTGCTTTTAAAATTACGACATTTTGCATACTAATGGCTTGTTTGCTACAGTCGTGTGGTTATTTCTTGCCTGATCCAATTCTTAGGGAAAGAAAAAGAAAACAAATCGGGAAATATGTCATCGATATGGAACGGACAGAATGGGGTGAATACGAAGCCGAGAAGGATAATTATAAGGACTTGACTATTGTTTTCAAAAAGGATAAGACATTCGAAGTGAGTCGGAGTGTTCCTTTTTTGGTAGATACTACAGGTACGTATATTATTAGAGGTAGAGGAAAGTTGAGCGAGATCTGCTTATCAAGAACCAAAACAAGTTTCATAGAAAAAATTTGTAATGAATGTAGCGGCGATTGGTTATGGCCATGTTGGGAGGACTCTCCAGGAGACTCTGTCACAGCTATCATAGGTCCACCCCCCCCACTGAATGAACAACGTCAAATAGATAAGCTATATTTCAGGAAAATAGGCCGCTTTTAGTTTTGCATTCCGAATAAAACGCATAAGATTTTCTAAAAAGAATCTCTCTTGATCTTTTTTTGGGGGGCGACCGGGCACGCTATCCATTCAAACTTCGCAGCAGGCCGCTCGTAACCATTCCTATCGTTGTCGCAGTATTAAGGAAGACGAAACCGCAGTCAAACAGCACGACTGCGGTTTTGGTAGTATCCCCAAAAATGTGTAATTTCCGGCAAATGACATTTTGTTTTGCGTTGGAAAATTTTAGGTTCACCACAGCTTTTGTACGCCAAACACAAGAGGGTGTGTATCAACGGAAATTATTGCACTTGGCGAATTGTGCGTCGGTCCAGCAAAAGGTGGAGCAGCACGAGTAGTTGAACTTTCAATACCAACCCAAAGAAGAAAATCTGTATTTTTGTGCCGTTTTTATGCGGGATATTTTCAGTAATAAATCTTTTATGCTATTATGGTTCCCTATACAATAAAAACACACTTTTTTTGTTAACTATCTATATTTAGAATTTACAAATATGAAAAAAGTTTTACTGCTCTGCTTAATCATTCTTACTGCTAATATTGTGCCCCTAAAAGCACAAAACGATTTTGAAATCGCTAAAAATGTCGATATTTTTGTCTCTATCTTGAAAGAATTAAATGCCAAATATGCCGATGAGGTGGTGCCTGGTGATTTGGTGAAAACTGCTATCGATGCGATGCTTAAGGATTTAGATCCCTACTCCGTTTATTATCCTGAATCTCAAATCGAAGATGTTCGAATGATGACTACCGGCCAATACGGTGGTATCGGCTCATTGGTACATCAACAAGATGGATATGTGGTGATTTCTGAGCCTTACGAGGGAACGCCATCGCAAAAAGCAGGTCTGCTTCCCGGCGATAGAATATTGAGCGTGAACGGAAAATCAACCAAAGGGAAATCTTCAGAAGATGTGGTTACCGCCCTCAAAGGTCAGCCAGGTACCAAGGTGGTTATCGAAATTGAACGCCCTACAAATGGAAAAAAGATGACCTTTTCTGTGGACCGCGAAGATATTCAACTGCCAACGGTGTCTTACTACGGAATGCTGAAGGATAATGTGGGCTATATCAAGTTAGATCAGTTTACGGAAAAAGCTTCGGCAGAGGTGAAAGATGCTTTCCTAAAACTGAAAGAACAAGGTATGGATAAATTGGTGTTGGACCTTAGAAATAATGGCGGTGGCCTGCTGATGGAAGCGGTCAATATAATGAATATTTTTGTGGACCAAAAGGTGATGATTGCCGAAACCAAAGGTAAAATTCCAGAATTAAACAAGAAATATTATACCCGCAATCCTGTTACCGACAAGGATATTCCTGTGGTGGTGCTGGTAAATGAACATAGCGCTTCCGCATCGGAAATCGTGTCTGGAGCATTCCAAGATTTGGACCGCGGCGTAATTGTTGGTAAAAAGACTTTTGGTAAAGGGCTTGTACAGAATGTACTTCCGCTGAACTACAACACATCATTCAAAATCACTGTTTCCAAATATTATATCCCCAGCGGGAGATGTGTCCAGAATATAGATTATTTCAATAAAGATACAAACAATGCCGCTGTGCATATTCCAGATTCGCTGGCAACTCCTTTTAAAACACAAAATGGTAGAACTGTTTACGATAAGGGCGGCGTGGAACCCGATGTGATTACCAAAGATTCTCTCGTTAGCAATCTCCTCCTTTCACTAATTTTGAATAATATCATCTTCGATTACGCAAATCTCTATCACGCAAATCACGACTCTATTGCAGCACCTGATAAATTTAAGTTCACAGACGCAGATTATGCTGATTTTCTCAACTTTATCAAAGATAAGGATTATACTTATCAGACAGAAACTGAAAAACTGTTGGAAAAATTGAAGAAAACGGCTTCCGATGAACAATATTTTGGTGCTATTGAGGATACCTATGAAGTTTTACAAAAGAAAATAGAAGAGGATAAAGCTTCTGATATACAGAAATTTAAAGAAGAAATATCGCTTTATATAGCTTCCGAAATTGTGGCGCGTTATTACTACCAAAAAGGTCGCGTGATTTTCCAACTTTCCGAAGATCCCGATATCGCTGAAGCAATGAAGATTCTGCTCGATAGCAAGCGTTACCAGAAAATATTATCCGGAAAATAATGTTGCAACTTTCAAGGGAACAGATTCATCACTATCTCTATATTGCTTGTTTGATAACGATTGCTATCGCAATTCCATTGTCAAACTATGTAATGAGTATGGGGGGCGTTTTCCTTTTGGCAAATGCAGTGCTACAATGGGATTGGCAGGAGAAGTGGAATCGACTGAAAGAGAATAAAATAGCACTTCTATTTCCGCTTTTCTATCTTATTTATTGCCTCGGTCTTATTCATACCGATAATTTTTCTGCTGCTACCGATGCACTGTTGAATCGTTTACCTATTTTTCTTGCACCGATGATTATCGCAACCTCTGCGCTGCCAACACGCTGCGAATGGAGAGTGGTTATTCACGCATATTTAGGAAGCGTGCTGTTTGCTACAATCTATTCCTCAGTCTATTATCTTACTCACGAAGTCGCTGATATTCGTGAAATTTCAAGATTCATTTCGCATATTCGTTTTAGCCTTTCGGTGGTTTTTTCAATCGTGTTGGCAAGTTCGTTTGTGTGTCAATATTGGAAATCTAACAAGACCAAAACAATACTATATCTTCTGCTAATAGGTTGGTTGGTGTGTTATCTATTTGTTTCTCAAACACTTACGGGGATTATGATTCTATTCCTGTTGCTGGTTGTGCTTTTCCTCTATTTTCTGTTCCGATGGACCGATAAAAAACGCAAAGTTGGAGTGATGGCGGCATTGGCATTTCCAATCCTCCTTTTCCTTACCTATTTTGTCGGAATCTCCGTCGATTATTTTAAGGAGAAAGACGAAGGTGCGGCTCGCTTGCCCGCAACGGAAAATGGCAATCCGTACTACCACGACGAAAACTCTATGATTGAAAACGGTTATAAAATCTATACTTATATCTCCTACGATGAGTTGCCGTCTGCGTGGGGCAAACGAAGCCTCAAACCGTACGCTGAAGTGGAAGCTACGCTGATTCGTTACCTTAACTCGCTGGGATTGCATAAAGATTCTGCTGGCGTGGCGCAACTCTCCGATTGGGATGTGCAAAATATCGAGAACGGAATTGCCAACGTGGAGTATGCGCGCAAGTTCGGATTGCGGAAAAATCTCTACGCTACATTCTTTTCTCTTTCAGCATATCATCACTATCGTCAGGTGGCTAACTCGTCATTGCTACAGCGCGTAGAACTCTGGCGCAACTCTTGGTCGCTGATTAAACGGAACTTCTGGTTAGGCGTCGGCATTGGCGACCATAAACAGGCTTTAGACGAAGAGTTGGTAAAAACCGATTCTCCGCTAAAGGATACACGCAATAAAGGTTGTCATAATCAGTTTCTAACAATCTGGTTGTCAAGTGGAATCTTTGCGTTTTTGGCACTAATTGTACTGCTCTTTGCACCTTTTTTCTGTACGCGACGCCACCTTTCGCTGCTTTATCTGCTCTTCTTTGTTATTCTTTTTACTTCAATGTTTACTGAAGATACTCTCGATACCAACGCAGGCGTTTTTCTCTTCTCTCTTTTTAATGCACTCCTCCTTTTTGTTTATCCTAAAATCGAAAAATCGATGTAATCCCGCTTGAAAATCGGATGATAGTGATTTGAACATTCTGGTTCGTTCCAATGCCCCAACCAACTTTTCATACTCTTCAGATTCTGTCAATAGTCTATTAAGCAGAATTCTAAAATGAGTTCAGCAAATTCGTTTTTATTCTTGATAACCATTTCTATAGGTTGTACTTTTTGTAAAATTACAATATGTTGATATATAGTCTGTTGTGATGAAATGCAAGAATGCGTTACCTCTGTTTTCAAAATTTCAAATTTCGTTTTAGGCAAAGTTTACGAAGATAAATTGATCGTTCAGCAAACAATTCTAAAGTAACTGATAGTTCGTTCAAAAGTTACACGATAAACAAATTCAAGAGATAATCAGGAGAATAATATTGCTGATTAATTATGAAAAACAGGATTATCTTGTTGGATTTAGTGGTTTTAAACAGGTTTTGCGATTCCATTTTTTAGTAAAGGAAAAACTTTTTTAGTTGGAATTCAATAAAATAGAGCGAATACCAAGATAGTTTTATTCGTTGCGGATATTTCCCTGAAATTTTGCTATTTTTGCAAAAAAAATCTGTTTTGGAAATAGTTGTCATTTTTCTACTTATAATGCTCAATGCTTTCTTTTCGCTCAGCGAGATTGCATTGGTTTCATCTAAAAAGGTCAAACTTCAGCACCTGAAAGAAAACAATAGTAAAGGGGCTCACATAGCAATCAAGTTACTGGAGGATTCGGAGGGTTTTCTCTCCTCGATTCAGGTGGGAATTACACTTATTGGAATTATCAACGGTTTCTATGGAGGAGAAAAATTAGCCAAATATATTACCCCACTCTTCGAACTGATAAACCTCACTCCGCAAACTTCCTATATTTTGGCAAGTATCATCGGCATTGCGTTGATCACCTTTTTCTCTATCGTATGGGGAGAACTACCCCGAAGACGTTGGCACTTTCCAATCCGGAAAAGTTCGCTGTTTCCGTAGCTCCAATTGTGTATCTCATTAGTAAATTGTTCTATCCAATTATCAAGTTGCTCTCCTTTGCAACCCGAACCACCAACAAAATCATTGGTGTGAAGGAAAATACAGAGCGAATTACGGAAGATGAACTCATAGCAATGATAAAAACGGCTACCCGCGAAGGGGTGATCGAAGAGGAACAGAACAAAATCCATGAGAACTTGTTCCATTTTGCCGACAAAAGGGGAAAACATGTGATGACTCATCGCTCTGAGGTGGAATGGATTGATATTAACTGGAACTATTCGAAGATAGTTTCTGCTATTCAAAACTGCCAAAATAGTAAAATCTTGGTCTGTGAAGGGAATCAGAACAATTTTATTGGTGTGCTGGGAGTTCAGAAATTTTTACAACAGAGTACTTGCGAAGCCGAAACCGACCTCCGCACCCTGATGTATGAGCCCATCGTATTCTCCGAGTTTGCAGAAGCAACTGAAATCTTGGAAGAGATGCGGCGCCACCAATGTTATTTTGGAGTTGTTGTAGATGAATTCGGATCACTAGAGGGAATAATCACCTTGCACGACTTAATAGAAAATATCGTCGGTAAAATGCCTGATAGTACAGAAGTTACTGATCCTGATATCGTAATCCGTACCGATAATTCTGCACTTGTCAACGGAGACGCTCCCATTGAATCGCTTCGCGAAGTGATTGACGGTTTCGAAATCGATTTCGAGCAGATTGATTATGCTACAGTAGCGGGTTTCGTGCTGGACCATTTGGAGCAGCTTCCTAAAGTTGGAGAAAAATTCGTGTGGCTAGATTACACCATCGAGATTGTGGATATGGATCATAATCGAATAGACAAGATTCTTATCAGCAAAAACATACTCACACATAATGGTGCGCTTTGTTAGAATCCAAATTATCTAAGCTTCCGACTTCTACAATTATAGAGAATAGGAAAGAGATATGTACCGACAAAGCGGAAAAATATCTTTTACAGATTTTTTGTTACAAATTTTCTACAAAAAAACATCATTTTTCGATTCAAAAAATGATGTTTTATGGTTTCTTTTATCGACTTTCTAAACGTTGAAGGTGTTACAGGATAAACTCTGCACTGAAAGAGCAGGGGAGAAGTTCACTTACACTTTTAATGAAATAGACTTCGCCAGTTTCGCCTGCCAAAAGTAGCGAGATCGGTTGCATAAACTTTCGCTCATACTCGTACAGTACTTGGCGGCAACTTCCACACGGTGGTATAGGTTTATTTAATGGCGAGTTAGGTCGAATGGCGGTGATGGCAATTACGTGAAACGGAACCTCTGGGTATTGCGCTGAGGCGGCAAATGCCGCAGTTCGTTCTGCACATAGTCCCGATGGATAAACGGCATTTTCTTGGTTGTTACCCATTACAATTTTGCCGTTGTTCAGCAAAATTGCTGCACCAACTTTGAATTTAGAGTAGGGAGCGTACGCGTGCTTGGCGGATTCTTCCGCTTGCTTTAGTAAATTGAAAAGTTCCTCAGGTAACTCTTCTCTGCTGCTAAAAACAGTAATGTGTGCCGTGTATTCCAAAGTTTTCATAGAAAATGATTTTATTTGAAATTAATGAACTATAATCTTCTGTTGCGAAACCCCAAAACAAAACTCTCCCCCAAGTTTCGTGATGCAAATGTATAGTATTCTTCCTTATCTTGTGCTCTGTTAAAATCAGATTTAAGTTTTTTTTAGAATAACATTTTTTTAAACCTCTAAAAAACAATCAATCAATAGTTATCACTAACATTTTGATGTTGAAACTTTAAAGAGCGAACATTGGATTGACCTATACCATTTTTATATTTTTGTTCGTTAATTACGTGGTAATAAATTGAAGAAAAATATGTGCTCTTACTTGAAAAAAAATCTCATTTTGGGAATTCTCATTCTGGGAACCTCTCTTCTTTTTGCACAGCGTCCTGTAAACTACGATTCGCCAGAGTATGAATATAATTTGGCGGTAGAACTTCTCCAAAAAGAGAAGTATGGCTCTGCACAGCAGTATTTTAAGTATGTGTATGAACATACGCACGATAAGCAACAGGATATTAAGTCGAACTCCTATTTTTATATGGGAATCTGCGCCGCTCAGCTCTATAACGAGGACGCAATTTTCTTGCTGAAAGATTTTATTAGGCACTATCCCGTGCATTCGTATGTCCCAGAAGCCTATTACCATTTGGGAAAATTTTACTTCTATAAACGCCAATATAAAAAGGTATTGGATAGCTTTTCACAAATCGATGAGCGAAATGTTCGTCCTACAGAGATGGCTGAATATCGTTTTAAATTAGGATACTCCTACTTTGCAACGGGAGATAGTTACGAAGCAAAATATCATCTGAATCAAGCTCGTTTGGAGGAGGGTGAGTATCAGTTGCGTGCAATCTACTATTTGGCACACATTGCTTACGAAGAACAAAATTATGAACCCGCTTTGCAGGATTTTCTCCTTTTGAAAGATGAACCTGAGTATCAAAATGTGGTGCCTTACTATATTGTGCAAATCTATTTCTTACAAAAACGGTACGAGGAGCTAATTGCCGTTGCTCCACCACTTTTTGAAAAGACTACCGATAAAAATAAAAGCGATATTGCACGTTCGTTGGCGCTCGCGTATTACAATTTGGGAATGTATAAAAATGCTGAAGAGTATTTCGATTTCTATTTGAATGATAAGAATGCCCAACCCGATAGAAAAGATAATTTCGCGGCAGGTTATACCTACTATAATACTGAAAATTTTAGCAAGTCAATTAAGTATCTCTCCGAATCAGCTAAAGATTCTGTCGATATTATTACTCAAACTGCGCTTTATGTAATTGGCGACTGCTATTTGAAAAGTCAGCAGTTAGATTTGGCAAAACAGAGCTTCTATGAAGCTTCAAAGTTAGACTTTTCCTCTGATATTAAGGAAGATGCACTGTATAACTATGCGAAATTACAGTACGCTACCTCTTCTCAACCTTTTAATAACGCAATAAAAGCATTGGAGGAATATATCAATAAATATCCTTATTCTACCCGCAGCGAAGAGGCTCAAGAGTATCTTTCTAATATCTATATGTCCACTAAAAATTATCAAGGTGCGATAAAATCATTGGAGAAAATCTCTTCTAAAAATAATGCGCTGATGCGAGCTTATCAACGTTGTACCTATTTTAGAGCCATGGAATTGGTTGATAATAAAGATTATCGCCAAGCATTGACGCTCATCGAGAAGTCATTAATCTATCCAATGGATGCTCAAATTAATCTCTCGGCACTCTTCTGGAAAGGGGAAATCCTCTATCGTAATAATCAATTCTCAGAGTCTGTTCAAGCTATGAAACTGTATCAACGTCAGGATGATGCTAAAAACGATGATAATTATCTTCTTTCTTATTATACAGTGGGATATGATTATATGAAATTGAAAAAATATAAAGAGGCAGAAACTGCTTTTAATACAGTTCTGAAAAGTAGTAAGTTGAATGATAGAGCGATAGAGTCAGACGCAAAACTTCGCTTGGCAGATGCTTATTATATGCAAAAACGATTGAAACAAGCAGCTAAATTATATGCAGAATGCGCAGAAATGGGTGTCGCTAATGTGGATTACGCCTTGTTCCAACAAGCAAAATGCGCTGGCTATGATAATGATAATAATCAAAAAGTTCAGATTCTTCAAAGTTTCCAAAATCAATATCAAAAGTCTGCGTATGTTGATGATGTGGATTTTGAATTGGCAGCTACTTTGCACGCCGAAAATCGTTATGATGAGGCTATTGAAGCATATAAAAAGTTTATCAAGGAGCACCCCAAAAGCAAATATATTCGTGAGGTGCATAATAAATTGGCTCAGGCTTATCAGAATACACAAAACTCAGAACTCGCAATCTCCACGTTTCAATATGTGTTTGAAACATATCCAGGATCTCAAGAGGCAAAAGATGCAATCACTAATCTGGAAAATATCTATACTGAACAGGGAAATACAAGCGAATTTTTTGAATATATCCGCAATAAAAATCTCGATTATTCGGTAACTAAGCAAGATTCTGTTATCTATAAATCAGCCCGAAGTAAGTATGACCGCGGAGAATGTGAAGCCGCAATTAAAGGTTTTGATGACTATCTAAGCCAATTCCCCCAAGGGTTGTTCGCTGCCGATGCTTATTTCTACAAAGGAGAATGTGAGTATGGAAATCGTTACTACGATAAAGCACTAAATTCTTATAAAAGCCTGATTGATAACTATAATACTTCTAATAACGAAACAGCAATTCGTAAAATTTCTTATATTTTGTATTCCAATAAGGAGTATTCTCAAGCACTTTACTATTTCAATAAGTTGGTAGAGGTAGCAACCTCGCAAGATAATACTATCTACGGAAATAATGGTGTGATGCGCTGCAGCTTTGAAACAGAACAATATCGTAAATCACTTATCGCAGCCGAAAATCTGTTGAATTATAGTCAGATAGAAGCAGATTTGAAAGAGGATGCATATCTTTACGCAGGTAAAAGTTCAATCTATTTGGGTGAGTTAGATAACGCTAAAAAGTATCTTACCAAGTTAGCCAAAAGTGGTAATAATGCATATTGCTCCGAAGCCGCCTACTACTTGGCAGAAATCGAATTCAATAGCGGAAATCTCTCCGCTTGCGAATCCCGAATCCGCGATATTATTAGCGGGGATTATCGCTCCGATTATTGGTTGGCAAAAACCTTTATCTTGTATGGCGATTACTACAAAGCTATCGGAAATAGTTTCCAAGCTCGCTATACGTACCAAAGTATCGTCGATAATTTCCAAGGTGAAGAATTGAGACAAATAGCTATCCAAAAAATTGCAGAATTAGATAGCCAACAATCTGATTCAGAAAATAATCCACAATCAGAAACCCCAGATTCTAACGATTAATAAGATGAAAATGAAAAGATATTTTTCCTTCGTAATTTTGATGATGTTGTGCGCTGTCTTGTCGGCACAACCTATCGATACAGCCCGTTTCCGAATCGACTATGACCCTGTAATTATGGGTTTAAATAAACTCAATCAAGGAACTATGCTCGTAGATTCAGGACGAGGTAAGGTTACTTTCGATTACTATATTACACCCCAGCGCATCGACCTCTCTTTTACACCCTCTCAAGTGAAACCCGCTAAGGTGCAAGCCGACGTGATGAAGCGCCTATATCGTAATTTTCTCCGCGTAGGGTTCGGTTACCCCGTAACGCCAATCGCACAACTCTCAATGCATAATTTCGATAATAGAAAATATTCCTACGGCCTGAACTTCGACCACTTTTCATCTTGGGCACCACAAATCGGAAAAAAGATGCAAAAATATGCATACGCACCTACAAGTGATAGCAAAGTTCACCTCTTCTTCAATCGATTCTTTAAACGCCAAACCCTCTATTCTTCAGTAGGTTATAACCATAAACTTGCACACCTATACGGATTTAATAAAGATCTAGGTTACGACGAGTATTACTACTCTAAAGAGTATCAAGATACGCTGAAAAATGATTTCCATCACCTTTATGCAGAAGTGGGAATACGCTCAAATCATGTGCTTGAAGATCGTAGATTGAAACAAGATGTACGCCTGAATTACAATTTTATTCACACCCGCCGTAAAGATATGGAGCATAATGTGGCGTTGCGCTCCTATTTAGCTTACGACGCACGCTTCCTTAAATTGAACGGAAGTCAAAATTATCGTGCCGATATCAATTTCGATTACTTTAATAATAGTTGGGGAAATCTCCCCAAAGATTCCGCTTTGATGACAACAAGAAATAGTTTTCTGTTTGAAATCAAACCTACCGTGAATTTCACAATTAACGAATATCACGTGATTTTGGGTGTGGGAGTGCCTATTGCTCAATCAAATCTCCAAAACAAACTCCTTATTCCTGTATATCCTGTGGCTGAACTCCAATTGGGATTGGTGCCTAAAATTATGAATATTTACGTTGGTGTTGATGGTAAAACAGAATTTAATAGCTTGAAAAACTTGCTGCTCGAAAATCCTTACTTCAATACTTCTATCGATTCGTTGCGTTTCACTCGAACGCCAATTAGTGTTTATGGTGGGGTGAAAGGAAATTTAGTTAAAAAGTTAAATTATAGAATATCAGCACGTTATTCATACACTAAAGATATGCCGCTCTTTATGATTGATACCGCTGCTTTGCTGAAAAATCAGTTCAATGTAATCTATACCGATGCGCAAGTTTTAAACGTATGTGCTAATATTAATTGGCAAGTTCTCGACCAACTTTACATTAACCTTGATGCGAACTATTGGGGGTACTACGGTCTGAAGAATACAACGCATGCTTGGTACAAACCCTCTTTCGAAATTGCTTTGGGTGGAACCTATTTCCATAATGATAAATTCCTTATCGACCTAAATATGGCGCTCTCTTTCGATAGATGGGCATTTATGCCGTTGCAAGCTTCTGCAGAAGCTATTGCCGAAAATTCTGAAATATCAGCAGGGAATGATTACGTGATTGCCAAAATGAAACCCATTCTTAATTTCGGCGTCGGTTTCGAGTATTTCTTCTCAAAACAGTTCTCTGCATTTGCTCGAATTAACAACATCGCATGCCAGTATTACTCTAAATATTACGATTTCCCAAGTTTCGGAATCAACGCTCTTGTGGGTGTAACATACTCATTTGGAGATGAAAGTTTGAAAAAACTGAAAAAGAAAAAATAACATCTTATAATTGTTTTCTTCTTGAAAGTGCTTGGAGTTTTCCAGCACTTTTTTTGTTGTGGATTTGGGCGTGC
>Ga0233362_1000135_pt1 | contig 15817 bp, 13 predicted proteins | sample ElkDunMinimDraft_22_FD_180674 | JGI IMG/M metagenome (GOLD analysis project Ga0233362, IMG submission 180674) | Fecal eukaryotic communites from dung pellets of Tule Elk in California, USA - Elk Dung C1 | ecosystem: Host-associated > Mammals > Digestive system > Large intestine > Fecal | place... | reverse complement strand
CAGAGATTTGTGGCACTACACCAGAAGCCAAGATGTTACGCTCGAAGATCTCAGCATAACCTGCCAATGCGCAAGCACCTTCTTGAATACGAGCACCACCTGAATCGTTCAAACCGATGATAGGAGCACCGAGTTTAACAGCTTGATCCATTACGTTGCAGATCTTGAGCGCCATAGTCTCGCTGAGTGAACCACCGATTACGGTAGCGTCTTGTGCGAACACGAATACGAGGCGGCCATCGATAGTACCACTACCTACTGCTACACCGTCACCCAAGAATACTTTTTTCTCCATACCGAAGTCGTGGCAACGGTGTGTGAGGAACATGTTTACTTCCTCAAATGAACCCTCATCGAGGAGCATGTTAATACGCTCGCGAGCAGTATAGCTGCCCTTTGCGTGATGTTTTTCTACTGCTGCTTCACCGCCACCGGCTGCTACCTTCACGCGGTTGTCAATCAGCTTTTGCAATTTTGTTGTATCCATTTCTTTTTAATGTTTTATATTTGAGTCAGGATTCAGGAGCCAAGAGCAAAGACTCATTACCATCGTCTAGTCTAAACACTAAACAGTAGCGAAGTGTCCACTAAACTAATTTGTCTTGGTTCTTTGTTCCTGGTTCTTTGTTCTTAAATTACTTAGGTTGCTCGCAGAGCTCTGTCAAGATACCCTTAGTTGATTTTGGGTGCAAGAATGCGATCATGAGGTTCTCAGCGCCTTTGCGTGGAGCTTTGTCGATGAGTTGGATGCCAGCTGCCTCTGCCTCTGCCAATGCCTCCTCTACGCTATCAACGTTGAATGCAACGTGGTGAATACCACCCTTGCCACCGTTCTTCTCGATGAACTTAGCGATAGATGACTCTGGGCTAGTAGCCTCAAGAAGCTCGATCTTCACCTCACCTACTTTGAAGAAAGCGGTTTTTACTTTTTGGTCAGCTACCTCTTCGATAGAGTAGCACTTACCACCAGTTAAGAACTCGAAGAATGGCATAGCCTCTTCCAAACTTGTTACAGCGATTCCAAGATGCTCAATGTGAGTTGGTTTCATTGTTTTTAGATTGTTTTGTGACTTCGGATGGGGGTGAGTACTTATTCCTGTTCCTCAATCCTTAGTCGGGTTAATGTATAAAGTTGTTTATTATGTTTATTTTGCAATTTGCCCGTATTTTCCAAAATACCTTGCAAAGGTACAACTTTTTTCTGATTCGTGCAAATAAATAATTGTTAATTATTTGTTAATCCCCTTTTTGTCACTTTCACCTATCAAATTTACGTTTATATACATGTTATACAGCACAAAAAGGAGGATATGCTCCTCACATATCCTCCTCTTATCTGCTACAAACTTCTATCAGAGCTGCATTAGAATAGTCCTTGAATCATTTGCCATATCTGTTGCACCTGCGCCCAGTCTCGGCGGATTTCTGCCATGTCACGCTCGAGTAACTCGCGCTGTATAGCAGATTGGTTCTCAAGCGATTGCTTTTGTTTCTTTAGCGGTTGCGGATTATCCAACACGACTTCGCCGAGGTGCTTCTCTATCGGGCGAACGAACCATAACCTTCTGCCCCACAACACCCCTAACGCAATCAGCAACATTGCCCCTGCAATAACGAGATACGAAGCCCACATGGGTAGCCACTGTTCGAGCCATGCCGCCAAGGCAATAGCCAAGAATATTAGTCCAACGACTACGATAGCTGTGATGGCAAACAGCGTAATAATCAGCCCTAACAATTGGCTCGTTTGCTCAATGCTGCGCACTTGCAGCAGTTGGTATTGCGTTTTTAGATATGCCTGAGTATCAGACAGTAATTGATTGTAGAGAGTGGGATTCATAGTCTTTAGGTTAGAGGTTAAAGGTTAGAGGCTGGGAGTTATTTCTTTGCAGCATCTTCTACAGCGGCTTCGAGGTCGGCTTTGCATTGGCAGTTGCACAGGCCATTCTTGATGCGTTTCATCACTTTGTCCACGAGATGAGAGATCTCATCCATGTTCATGTTTTTGTACTTCTCGCGAGCGATGGCTGCGATCTCTGCGCGCAGTTCCCTGCCGCTCTTTGGAGCAAGCATCAACGCTGCTGTTGCTCCGACTACTGCTCCGCCCAAGAGAGCGAGTAGCATCTTTGTTCCAGTTGTCATAGTTTAGGTTTGGTTTAATGGTTAATAGTGAAGGGTTAGTGAAGGGTTAAAATTAAGGTTTAGGTTTAATGGCTATTTATGTTATTAGGGCAGAGCCCTTCGTATGCCCTGCCCTAACCATATCAAATTCCGTGCCAAAGTAAATCCCCCTCTCAAAAACACGCCAACTTTCCAAGCAAAATTAGTCCAAGTTCCCAAACAGACAAAAACTCACCCTACAAATGACTTGCAGGGTGAGATAATATTATTGTACCTAGTTTTATAAATCCTTAACAAGACGGACTGAAAGACCAGATGCACGACTACCATTGTCCCAGCTTGTTCCAGGTGCGGAGAACCTTATATACCATGCTGCGACACCTTCGTACATAGTACAGTCTGTAGTAGACCAATAAAAACCATCACTCCGTACATACTCTACGTCAAAGTCACTACGTTCACCAGCAGCCACCAACAATACAGCACCTGCTTTTTCTAATTGTGCCCATTCATCTGCAGTGAAATTTTGGTAAGTAGCATAATCCTCGATACTCCATTCTTGGTCATAATTATCATAAAAACCAGACTCGAAAGTCAGGCCTGCAGGACAAGTCCAATCGTCAGGCAACAAAATCAGACCACTAACACCTTTATTGATAGAAGCAACACCTTGGAGAGTGGATGCTTTAGGACGATTATATAAAAGATATTTCCACTCATCCATTGATAATGTACGCCATGTATTAGGCACATCATTACCAATCTGATTAGTCCCCCAATCAACGAAAGAACGACCACGGTAACCTTCTTCATTAATACCAAAATTTGAAGCACTCGTACTCCAACCAAACAAATCGATCTTGTCTGCCAACGCATCACCTTCTTTGCTGTCACCTTCCTCAAGATCAGAGACGACACTACCGCCTGTTACATTATCCGTACCTAATACCTCATACTGAGCACTCGCAAAAGACCAAGTATCAGTAGATTGAGTGTACTGCAAATTACCAGGAGAGAAGGTTACCTGCTTGTTTGCTGACACAGAGAATGCTTTAGGAGTAAAATATGATTTTGTTTCTAAAGTAGTAAAACTTTTGACCTTACCGAACTTATACTGTTTCCCATTCAAATATACGAAAGCGCAGTAATAATATTTCGTTTCTGCGACCAATTTAGACAAAGATACCGAATATACATTCTCCAACAAATCATCTGTACCAAACACTTTTTCTCCATTACGAGACTCTACTTCTGCTTTATCCGAAGAATACATCACACCCCACTCTATAGAGTTATAATCAGTAATCTCACCATTTATCTCGCCATAAACAGTGGCAGAATTAAAACTTACATCAATAGCTTTACCCGTAACAATCAAAGAGTTAGTAGAAGCCGGATCATTTCCTTCGCAACCTGCGAAGAATACTACCATCATACATGTGGCAAATAAATAAAACTTTTTCATCTTTTTTTTGCTTAGTGGAACATTGGCTCCAAACGCCCCGTTGGTATAAATATAGAAAAAGCGTGGAACCTCTTTTTGCTTATTCGCTGGTTCGAGGTTCCTGCAAGACCCTACATACAAGAATAAACAATGAATGCCCACGCCGATATGTTAATCGTTGTGAGCACACAACGGATTAAACACACCCAGGGGCATTTATCGCTCTCTTGTTTCGGGTATGTGAAATTTTGCAGGATTTCGAACCACCAAAACAAGCGCCAATAAACGCCTTTTATTATGTCTGCAAACCGATTGCTTGGATTGCGTTGCAAAGGTACAACAAAATTTGCGGATGTGCAAATTTTTTAGGTAAAAAGTGTAAAGTGTAGGGTGTAGAGGCGGGGGATACTCGGCGAATGAACGCCGAGAGATAGGTAGCAAAGTACGGGGAAAGTATTGGATGGTAAGTGAGTGATAGCGAAGTGGTATCGAAATGGTATCGGAGTGGTAACGAGAAAGAAAGCAGAAAGATGCAGGCAGAAGGCAGGAGAAAGATAAGAGGAAGATAGGAGGGAGATAGGGTATTCTCAGGTTAACAACCCGATTATCCTACGTATATCTTACGTATATGTTACGTATATCCTACGTATATGGTACGTAATTGACAGCGGATTAATAAAGGATTAATAAAGGTTAACCATAGCAATTAGACTATTTGAGGGAGTTATGCTATATTTTTTCGACAAATTATTTCAAACATTTGCAAATATGCAAAAATTGTTGTACCTTTGCAGGTTAATTGGTGGATTGTGCACCACCACATCGAAAAACAGATTATGGCTATCAAAGAAAAAATACAAGACCTGCTCGCTCAAGTGGCTGGTTTGCAGGCAACTAACGCAGAGCAATTAGAGGCACTGCGTATCAAATACCTCAGTAAGAAAGGTTTGGTTACCGAACTCTTCAACGAGTTTCGCGAAGTACCCAAAGAGGAGAAACGTGAGATTGGTCAAGCACTCAACGCATTGCGTCAGGCTTACGAGGCACGTATCAATGAGTTGCGCGAAGCGGTAGAAGCCAATGGCGCTAAAGCAGCAGCCGAGGAACTCGACCTTACACGTACACCTGACCCTATTGCATTGGGTACACGTCACCCGCTTTCGCTTGTGCGTGAGCAGATCATCGACATCTTCGCTCGCGTGGGCTTTACCGTAGCGGAAGGCCCTGAGGTAGAGGACGATAACCACGTTTACTCGTTGCTTAACTTCGCACCAGAGCACCCTGCTCGCGACATGCAAGATACGTTCTTCATTGAGAAGGAGATTGGCGTGCAAAAGCCATCTGACATCCTGCTTCGCTCCCACACCTCCAGCGTACAGACACGCACCATGCTCAGCCAAGAGCCTCCAATCCGTGTGTTGTGCCCAGGTCGTGTGTACCGCAACGAGGCAATCTCGGCACGTGCACACTGCTTCTTCCATCAGGTAGAGGGATTGTATATTGATAAGAACGTCAGCTTTGCTGACTTGCGCGAGGTGTTGCTCTACTTCGCCAAAGAGATGTTTGGCCCTGAGACACAGATTCGTCTCCGCCCAAGTTACTTCCCATTTACCGAGCCTTCAGCTGAGATGGATATCTCTTGTGACCTCTGCGGTGGCAAGGGTTGTTCGTTCTGCAAAGGCACAGGCTGGGTAGAGATTCTCGGATGCGGTATGGTGGATCCTAACGTATTGGAGTCTTGCGGCATTGATTCTAAGGTATATACAGGCTACGCCTTCGGTTTGGGTGTAGAGCGTATCACCAACCTCAAATACCGCGTGAAGGACCTTCGCCTCTTCTCTGAGAACGACGTCCGCTTCCTCCAGCAGTTTGAAGGATGCTAATCCGAGATATCATACAAGCTATTCATCCTCTGCAAGTTATCGGCGATATTGATAACTTGCAGAGCATAGACATTCGCCACTTGCTCACGGATAGTCGCCAACTCGGCGCAGAGCCCGCGGCGACACTCTTCTTTGCACTCAAGACCAATAAGAACGACGGCGCGAAATACATCCCGCAGCTGATTGAGCGCGGGGTGAAGGTGTTTGTGGTATCAGAGTCGGAAATCGGGAATCGGATAGCGGATAGCGGGACACTGAGCATCTTCCTCATCGTCGACTCCCCTCTCGCTGCTTTGCAACGATTAGCTGCCTACAAGCGCTCGCTCTATCATGGACCAGTAATCGGTATCACGGGCTCTAACGGCAAGACGGTGGTCAAGGAGTGGCTTTACCAGTTGCTCAAAGACGACTACCGTATTACCCGTTCGCCTAAGTCCTACAACTCGCAGATTGGCGTGCCATTGTCGGTATGGCAACTCAGCGAAGAGACCGAACTGGCTATCTTTGAGGCAGGTATATCTGAGATGGGCGAGATGGCACGTCTGCAACCTATCATCCAACCCACGATAGGTGTTATCACCTATATCGGCACCGAGCACGGCGAGAACTTCCCTTCGCTCGAAGCTAAACGAGCCGAGAAAATGTTGCTATTTGCAGACTGCCCTACCCTCATCGAAGATCCTACACATCAAAATATACGCACGTGCGCGGCCGTTATGCGCGCGTTAGGCTACGACGAAGAAACCATCACCCAGCGCATTCTACACCAAACTCACGAGACTATTCTTGAAGTCAATCTCTCCGCTTTGGTGGATAATGTACGTTATTTCCGTTCACTCATGCCAACCACCACCCGCCTCACTTGCATGGTGAAGGCATTTGCTTATGGAGCTGGTAGTGTGGAGGTTAGCAAAGCATTGCAGCAATCCAACCTCGTTGATTACCTTGCAGTGGCCGTAGCAGATGAAGGCGTAGAACTTCGTAAAGCGGGTGTTACCTTGCCTATTATCATCATGGACCCAGAGGTGGCTGCACTTGACCTCATCATTGAGAATAACCTCCAACCTAACATATACTCATTCCAAGTACTTGACGACATCATCCATGCCGCCGAAGCGAAAGGTTTAGAGTCGCTACCCGTACATATCAAGATTGATTCGGGCATGCATCGTTTGGGTTTTTACCAAGAGGATATGCCTAAGTTGATTGCCCGATTGCAGGGACAGAAGGCAGTATGCGTAGCAAGTGTTTTCTCCCATCTCGCGGGTAGTGACGAAGCGCAATTTGATGATTTCACTCACGAACAAGCCAACTACTTCAATACCTGTGCTACCCAATTGCAATCGGCACTCAAGTATCCGATAATCAAGCACATATGCAACACAGCAGGCATTGAGCGTTTCCCTGAATATCATTTCGACATGTGCCGTCTAGGTATTGGTCTATATGGATTATCATTTGCCCATGCAACATTGCGCAATGTATGCACGTTGAAGACCACTATCCTCAGCATCAAGACCGTTCCTGCCAACGCTACTATTGGCTACGGGCGCCATACTACCCTCTCCGAACCACGACAAATAGCCGTCATCCCTATCGGATATGCCGACGGTTTCGACCGCCGCTTCTCCAACTACGGAGGCGAGGTACTGGTGCGCGGTAAGCGTTGTCCTGTGGTAGGCAACGTATGCATGGACCAAGCCATGATAGATGTCACAGGCACCGATGCACAACCAGGAGATTATGCCATTGTGTTTGGAGACCAACTGCCGCTACAGGAGTTGGCAGATAAACTACATACCATTCCATACGAAGTACTAACATCCATCTCGCGCCGTGTCCAACGCCTCTATTTCTACGAATAACCTCACGATTGGTTACGACCAGAAGGTTGTTCAGCGTGATTTATCTTTCTCGCTCTTCCAAGGCGAGATGGTTTGTATGTTAGGCCCTAACGGCTGTGGCAAGTCCACACTCTTACGTACACTAGCTGGACTTCAACCCGCAATTGGCGGCACCTTTGAAATCCAAAACACCAAGTCCAATGTTCAAAATTCCACTGCCCTGGTGCTGACCGAACGCCTTAGTTTGGAGAACACGACCATCCACGATGTTGTGGCCATGGGACGCTATCCATACACCTCTTTTCTCGGCGGATTATCGGCTGAGGATGAGCAAGTAGTATCGCAAGCGCTGGCGAATGTAGGACTGGAAGGAACGGAAGATTCGTTCTTCAATGCCCATTCCGATGGCGAGAAGCAACGCGCATTGATTGCCAAAGCGATTGCTCAGGAGACACCTATTATATTATTAGATGAGCCAACTGCACACCTCGATTTACCCAATCGCATTAAGATACTGCAATTGCTCCGTCGCTTGGCACACGAACAGGGAAAAACCATCCTCATCTCTACGCACGAACTGGATTTGGCAATCCAACTCTCCGATCGTATTTTGCTGATGTCCAAACATGGTATTCAATTGGATACAGCCAATCATCTCCGTGAGAAAAATGCATTCACAGAGGCATTCGGAATGGATATCTTCCATCCGCTAAACAGCAATCAATAATAGAAACCGATACCCAAAGAGATGAATTCCACCTTGGTGAGGTGGCTTTTCATCATGCCCTGTATAAAGATATTCCAAGGCAAATGGTAGCGCAGAACTAATTCGGTGTACAGCCAACCATCAGGATACCCTGCACTTCCTGCTTTCAGCAAATCATAGGCATAGAAGATTGGCTTATCAAGGCGTCCTGTTGGCGTTTGTATGGCATCTTGGTAAGGTTCTAATTCTTTTACAGGATCATACAAATAGGCGCCGATATGCAGACCCGCTGTAAAATTCCCAACGATGAACTCAGGTTGCACACTCACACCCACACGCCAACAATCGCCAGATTGTGCCGCAGCAAGATTGGTCTTTTGGAATTTTGTCTCTCGCTTCACATACGCCCCATCATAGAACACGTCCACACCACCACCTAAACGGAAAATAGGGTGCGCGTGCCAATATGCCGCAGCGTGCATAGAGGAAACAAAAAATGTCTGCTGATCGCAATAATAGACCTGTCGCCCAGTAGCTGTGGCTGCAAGCGCGATGGACCAACGTTTGGAGTTATTAGGAACTTTTTCTTTAGTTTCAATATTTTTCAAAGGCTCCTTCGTATTGGGTTGATAGCGGACTGCCATCTCCGCAGCAAAGATATTATACCCCGAATTGGGCTGACGCAGACTACCATTGCTAAAGTGATACCAACCACCAGACAAACCCACACTCCAGCCATTCGTTATTGGAAAATCCAAATACAACATTTCTGGGAAATAGCAATTCGTCACACTACCTACACTGCGATTGGAATGTTCTAAACTTAGATACTTCTGATCTTCAGGCACGGTATTCACGTAGGTTTTAGTGAGAAAACCCACACCTATCGCAGGACGTATTCCCAAACGAAAATGGGGCAATTGCACAAAAGGAATATCCATATAGACATAAGGCGCAAGCGCATGTCCCAACATAGAGTGACCAAAATTCCAATAACTCAATCCCACACCTACTCCCGCACCACGCCAATCTTGCATAGCTTGCCAAGCGGGATAGAATGTAGCAGAAAAATCAGCATTATACACAGGCCCTACCCATGCATTCTTATCGTCAACGATTACATCCACCTTACCGTCTGGCATAATCATACCAGCACCTGCACTAAGACGATAATCTACCTTTACTGCAAAGATAGAAAGAGGAAAAAAGATAAAAAGCAATATTAGAGGATATTGGCGCATGAGGAAAAACATCATCCCAAGCGACTAATGCGAGTCAATTCGTTCTCGTCCAGCAATTTAATCTTGCGTCCGTCTAAACTAATTAGACCTTCCGAAGCAAACTGCGAGAGTGTACGAATAGCATTTGATGTGGTCATATTTGACATATTTGCCAAATCTTCGCGCGCGATATACATCGCAATTGTAGCGCCATCACCATCTAAGCCGTAAGTAGCTTTCAATGTCAATAGCGTTTCTGCCAAACGACCACGAATATGCTTTTGGGTCAAATTAACTGTCTGAGACTCAGAAATACCCAAATCTTTTGACATGGCCACCAATACAGCATAACAGAATTTGATATTCTTCTGTATTACTTCCAAGAACGCATCACGCTCTACATAATACAATACGGTAGGCTCAAGAGCTGTAGCTGAAGTAGAGTGACAATCACCTGCCATTGCGCTGCGATAACTGAATGTATCATATGGCTTCAGCAATCGGATAATCTGCAAACGTTGTCCCACACCTTCTTTTGACAAACGTACCACACCACGAAGCACCATAATGACGTGCTCAGTCAAATCACCTTCATTGTAGATGGTTTCGTTCTTGCGATAATATTTTATCGTTGTATGTTGGTCAATGTATTCTTTCTCGTCTGGAGTCAAAAAATTCCAGACAGCATTCAGTTCCCAAAGCTTACCAAAATCTTCTTCGTTTTTACGCATACGTTTGCACTTTTTGAACAGACTAACCTTAATTTTTCTGCAAAGATAATCATTTTTATTGATTCTTGCAAAAAAAAATGAAAATATTGTGATTATTTCGAATAATTTTAGTACTTTTGCAGTCGCAAATGAAATATTTCACTTTCAACTTTAGACAATCATTTACAATTATGGATATATCAGTGATAGTTCCTTTGTACAACGAAGCAGAGAGTTTACCTGTACTACATGAGTGGATCACACGTGTGATGACAGCACACGGTTATACCTACGAAATCGTATTTGTCAACGATGGTTCTTCAGATAATTCATGGGAAGTAATCAAACACCTTCGTGCACAGGACGAACATGTTCGGGGCATTTGCTTCCGTCGCAACTACGGTAAATCCGCAGCTCTGCATTGTGGGTTTGATTTGGTAGAGGGTGATGTAGTAATCACTATGGATGCTGACCTACAAGATTCCCCTGACGAGATACCAGAGCTCTATCGCATGATTAAGGAAGATGGACTGGATTTAGTAAGTGGTTGGAAACAAAAACGTTACGACAATAAGCTAACAAAGAATCTACCTAGCAAGCTCTTTAATGCTACTGCACGTTGGGTCACTGGTATCAAACTCCATGACATGAACTGCGGTTTGAAAGCTTATCGCAAAGACGTGATTAAACACATTGAAGTATTCTCTGAGATGCATCGATATATTCCTTATCTTGCAAAGAACGCTGGCTTTACCAAGATTGGAGAAAAGGTCGTTCAGCACCGCAAGCGCGAGTTTGGAGAAAGCAAGTTTGGCCTCAATCGCTTTATCAATGGTTATTTAGACTTGATGACCTTATGGTTCCTCAACAAATTTGGCAAACAACCTATGCACTTCTTCGGATTGGTGGGAAGTATCATGTTTATCCTTGGCTTTATAGCAATCATCGTTGTTGGAGCAATGAAACTATACGCACTTGCTCATGGCGTAGCTGCCATGTTGGTAGGTGTCAATCCATATTTCCATCTCAGTATCCTGATGATGATTCTCGGTTGCATGCTTTTCCTTGCTGGTTTCCTCGGAGAACTCATCATCCGCAACTCCTCCGAGCGCAATAATTACCTTATCAAAGAGGAGTTTTAAGGAATAACAATTTTAGAAGTGACTAACTTAGAAATCTTTGACTATTATCGTAGCCACACCACCTTCTCCGAAGATGATGTGGCGGATTTCTATGTCTATACACAAGACACCAGCAATACCATCGACGGATTGATGGCAATAGCTGGACTGACCATCAACCTGCTCGAAAATTCTTGGAGTAAGGACAATCTAATGCTCCTTATCACTTGCTGCGATGGCATAACTCCAGAGGGTTTCGAGCGTGTAGTAGTAGGGTTGCTACTCGTGATGATACAGCACGATACCTATATCCGTCGCGATCGCGCACTCCTCGGAGAAATACAAGAGGTGCTTACTTATGCTCCGGAGCTCAGTTTCACGGCACTATCCAATATCGCTCGCACGACACAAATAAAACGTATGGAGCAGTTCAACGCGCAATTGACAAAAGAACTAATGCCGTTGATGAACAACCGCGAGACAAATGAATTTTACGACATCATACGCAGTCGGCAAAGTGAGATGGAACATATTGCTAAATTGCAACTCGACCAAAACTTCTTAATATTCCGCGAGTTCTACTCCACTCCATTCTTCCGCGAACAACCAGCCAACTGGCTACTCCCTTGGACGGAAGATGCCCTGCTGAACATCGACGAAGAAGATCGTGAAGAAATTGATAATTTGATGCAACTATGGCCCATGTGCGATAGCGACAAGTATGCACTATGCCACATGTACAAATCATTCAAATCACTAATTAAAAGCCAGTTATCAGTCGATTCACTACGAGAGGTAGGCATTGATATGCAACACAAGACAATAGTCACTAACGGCTATATCCAACAATTGTACCGTTTCTTCCGTTTAGGAGGTGCAGCGCTCAACTCCCATATCAAACCAACTGGAGCTGGGGTATTTGACTTAGCGCACAATCTGCGGGATTTGCTCATCTATCGCCTTGTGGTGGTTGGCACCCAAGCACAACAAGCCATCAATCAACTATTAGCGTAGCACTACAACCTTCTAATCCAACATTTGACCGAAATTGTTGGAAAGTTGAATCATTTGGTCATACTCTTCAGGAGAGAGATCGTAGAAATAATAATTACGTGGATCAACTGGCTTGCCATTCAAACGCACCTCATAATGCAAGTGAGGACCTGTGGATTTACCCGTGTTACCAACCAATGCAATAATATCCGAGCGACGCACCTTCTGACCACGACGCACCAAGGATTTGTATAAGTGTGCATACAAGGTCTCATACCCAAATCCGTGGTCCAAGATTACCGTATTACCATAGCCTTGTTTCCAACCTGTAAACTTCACCGTTGCATTGCCCGTAGCAAAGATCTCCGTGCCCGTAGGCGCAGTAAAGTCCATACCCTGGTGGAACTTACGCACATGGTAAACCGGATCGATACGCACACCAAAACCCGAAGCAACACGCTTCAAATCCTTGTTGAGAACAGGTTGAATGGCAGGTATATTTTCCATGCGAATCTCTTGATTCTTTGCTAGTTCTAGCACCTCATCATAGGATTTAGCCTGCACATACAACTCCTTTTCTAGGATATCCACCTTCAATGCTAAATCAGCGGAGAGCTGACTATTTGTCATCTGCGTCAACTCTTCGTAATACGAAATCTTACGCTGTGTACCTTGACGAATACTCAGCGGTATCGGTTCTGCACCAAACAATACACGGTAGAGGTTATCATCACGCTGTTGCAAATCTGCCATCACAATCTGCATTTGGTCCACCTGACGATTGACCGTTTCCAATTGCGACTGCAACGCTTCCTTCTCACGAAGCAATTGCTTCTCACGTGGAGAAGGGAAGAACACCAAAAATAGGTACAAGAATACGACACCTAATACAATACCACCAAATATATAAATACCTGTTTGACGCAACCAATAGCGCAAGCCATGCTCCACTTGCTCAAGAACAAGCGTATCGGGATTTATCTTATACTTCTTTTTTGTTGTCATATTTTTTGCCTTTTCTAGGTTTGAAACTTGGGGATTTTCTCTTGCTTTCATCAGGTGCTTTCCACCAGAAGAAATAACTATTCTGCTTTTGTTTTTCCTCTTTGGTTTTAGCCACATAGACTGGCTCCATCGTATAAGGGTTTACGCCCGTATAGAACATGGTTGTTGCCAATGTCATCGGTGTCGGCGTAAAGTCCTGCACCTGCTCTGGACGATAATGCATTTGTCGGCAACGCTCTGCCAATTGCTGCATATCTTTGTTGGTACAACCTGGGTGCGAGGATATAAAATAAGGTATCAATTGTTGGCGCAGACCTGCTTCATCATTCACCTTTTCGAAGAAGTGATAAAAACGCTCATACTGCTCCCACGAAGGTTTGCGCATCAGTTTGAGCACGGATGAAGACGTGTGTTCGGGAGCCACTTTCAGCCGTCCTGACACATGATGCTTAATCAACTCCTCGCCATACTGCTCGTTCATCAGGTCATAACGAATGCCGCTACCCACAAACGACTTCTTAACATATGGCAGGCTATCTACCTTATTATATATAGCCATTAGTGGCACAAAATCTTGATTAAGATTCTTACATATCGTTGGATGCAAACAACTTGGACGCGCGCACTTCTCGCACAACGTCATATCCTTGCCGTGCATGCCATACATATTAGCACTTGGACCTCCCAAATCGCTCAAATAACCTTTCCATTCGGGCAAATCTTTGAGTATATCAATCTGGCAAAGGATATTCTGCTCCGAACGCGAGGTGATTTGCTTACCTTGATGCGCTGAGATAGTACAAAAACTGCATCCTCCAAAGCACCCGCGATGCATACATACCGAGAAGCGAATCATCTCATAAGCAGGAATATGCTTATTCTTATACTTCGGATGTGGATGATACATAAATGGCAAATCATAAATTGCATCCAACTCCTCGGTAGTCATAGTAGGATATGGAGGATTAACCACCACACACTTATCCCCCACAGGCTGTACGATTGTAGCCGCATTTATTTTATTGCTCTCCGTTTCAATCAAGCGGAAGTTCTCCGCATGCACTCGCTTACTCTTGAGTGCTGCCTCATGGCTTTGTAAGCGAATTACCTCCTCTTCCATCTTTGGGAGATGAGTCGCCATATATGCTATTTGGGGTATATGGCACAACTTGCTTTTTATAGACTCTCCCCCTTGCAAAGAAGGTGCAGAAGTGTCCAATTGCCTCGCAATCTCCACGATCTGTTTCTCACCCATGCCATACACCAGCACATCGGCTTTAGAATCCACCAAGATACTTGGCATCAGTTTGTCCGACCAATAATCATAATGTGTCAATCGGCGCATGGACGCTTCGATACCTCCAATCACAATCGGCACATCAGGATAGAGTTGCTTGAGGATATTGCAATAGGTAATGGTGCAATAGTCGGGACGCATACCAGCCTTCCCATCTGGCGTATAGGCATCATCCGAACGCAAACGTTTAGCTGCTGTATAATGGTTCACCATCGAATCCATACTACCCGAAGTCACCCCAAAAAACAATCGTGGACGTCCCAATTTGGTAAAATCGCGATGGTCTCCACGCCAGTCGGGTTGGGGTACGATGGCCACCCGATAACCATTAGCCTCCAATACACGACCTATCACAGCCGCACCAAAAGCAGGGTGATCAATATACGCATCGCCAGAGAAGAGGATCACATCCACTTCGTCCCAACCTCGGAGTTGCACCTCCTTTTTGGTGGTAGGCAAATATGCTTTCAGGTCGTACATTACTCTAGCCTTTAACCTTTAACCTACTTCACGCGGATATAGGTAATCGTGCCCTCGCTACTGGTGAAGATACAGTCCTTTCCGCTAAGTGGCAATGGGGTATTCAATATGGAGTTGCCTATCTTATGACGCCAGCGCACTTCGCCCGTCTGAGCGTCCATACCAAGCAACAAACCATTCTTAGTACTTACCCACAATGTACCATCTTTCTCCAATGGCATGGATGGGTTATGCTCGTAGCCGAAGTCGGCGTGCGAAGCCCAACGTAATTGCACGTCATCGCTAGCGGCATCCAATGCCACGATAGTATCCCACATACATTTAGAATATACCGTTTTGCCATCCTCGCTCAGCCCTACTGTTTCACGCACCTTATACGCATTTGTACGCCATACCTCAGCACCTGTCTCGGCATCAAGACACGTAAAATAGCGATCGGGAGCTGTGATAAACACCTTGCCATTGGCAGCCACAGGCCACACGCTAGCAGGCGACAACTTAGGATTGCTCTTGCCATTGTTCCACTTCCACACCAGCGAACCATCGGCCAAGTTCAGCGAGTAGAAATGCGTATCCCAAGTACCAAAATAGAGTTTATCCTCATACACCAACGGACGTGTCAAAACATAGTTCTTCAACTCATCAAACGTCCATTTTACTTTGCCCGTATGGATATCAATCGCAAACATTCTACCATCACCACCACCTATATAGGCAATGCCTTCGTGGATAGTAGCAGCACCCATAACTGCCTGATTTGTTGCCACATGCCACAACTCTTCGCCCGTCTTGGCATCCAAGCCATAGATATTATAGTTCGTACTACCGAACACCACTACCCCATCACTCACCGCAGGACTTCCCACGATGCGCATACCCGTGTCGAAAGTCCAGTTTGTAGCGCCAGTCTTCTGATCAATAGAGTACATCACACCCACATCATCACCCACAAACAAACTCTTTCCATCGGTCACTGGCGTCGAATAGATACCT
>Ga0233362_1000134_pt1 | contig 15842 bp, 9 predicted proteins | sample ElkDunMinimDraft_22_FD_180674 | JGI IMG/M metagenome (GOLD analysis project Ga0233362, IMG submission 180674) | Fecal eukaryotic communites from dung pellets of Tule Elk in California, USA - Elk Dung C1 | ecosystem: Host-associated > Mammals > Digestive system > Large intestine > Fecal | place... | reverse complement strand
ACCTAAGTAAACAAACAAAAACGTCTAAATAAGCATGTTTAAACATGCTTATTTAGAAAATTAGACATAAACAGCTAATAATCAAATGATTACAAAGGTAAAATAAGGGAATATAAGATAAAAAATGGTATATTTTCTCTTATTTTACCCTAAAAAGCAATTTTAAAGCACAATTGAGAAAAATTTTTAGATTGACGAATTCTACATATAACTCTCTTCAAACCATCATATTACATTCTCATGAACAGCAGTGTATGTATTCTAAGTCCAATTAATCTCTCAAAACAGACAACAAAAATTGACCTATTATTTCAGTTAAAAGTCTACTAAAAGTATATAAATAAGTATATTTAATATTGCTTATTTAGAAAAATATTGTATTTTTGCAACGTTTAAAATAGCTTATTAAATTATGAAATACACAGAATTATTAGAAAAGCAAATTATTGGCAGACTAAAAGTGGACAATCCTTGGTGGGTTGAGGGTTGTATTCCCAAGTTTCTATCCCAAATGTCACCGCGATTGTACCTCAATATTTTTATGTCTCTGCTACAAGCTACAGACTTACATCGTGCATTAATTTTAATGGGTCCACGAAGAGTTGGGAAAACCGTTATGCTATACCATTCCATACAGGAATTAATTAACAATGGGGTTGCTGCACAAAATATCATTTACATCTCTGTAGAAACACCAATTTATAACAAAATTGAACTTGAGCAACTATTTCTTCTTTCGTGTCAAACGTTGGGGAAATCACCTACTCACGAAAACATGTACGTTTTTTTTGATGAGATTCAATATCTCAAAGGTTGGGAAATTGCGCTCAAATCATTAGTTGACACCTACCGGAACATAAAATTTGTAGCATCGGGTTCAGCGGCTGCTGAACTAAAAAGAAGGAGTAACGAAAGTGGAGCAGGACGATTTACAGATTTCAATTTACCCCCTCTTACATTCTGCGAATATATTCATCTCAAGGGATATTCTAACATAATGTACCCTAAAGCAATAGACTGGTATGACACCCAAACAAAAATTTATCAAACCATAAATCAGGAACGTCTGAATGAATTATTTTTAGACTATATAAATTTCGGGGGGTATCCAGAGGTTGTTTTTTCGCAAAAAATTCGAGAAAACCCTGGACAATTCATCCGCCACGACATCATCGACAAAGTTCTACTGCGTGATCTTCCAAGTCTTTATGGAATCAGCGACGTTCAAGAGCTCAACTCACTATTTACAATGATAGCATACCACTCTGGCGCACAATTTACATACGAATCGCTTTCAACGGAATCTGGAGTAAAAAAAGAGACTCTTAGAAAATATATCAATTACCTTGAGGCAGCATTTCTAATTAAAGTGGTGCGTAGAACAGACGACACTGCACGTCACTATCAAAGAAAAACTCAATTTAAAATCTACCTTACCAACCCCTCATTGCGATGCGCGTTATTTCAGCCTATTAATGAGCAGGATAATGAAATTGGAGATATGGTAGAAACAGCAATTTTTGCACAATGGATTCCACGACAAGGCACTTCTATTCGCTATGCGAATTGGAAAAACGGGAAAAAGCAAGGTGAGGTTGACATCGTAGGATTAAGTATTGCTCGACAAAAACCAGAATGGGCCGTTGAAATTAAGTGGACCAATCGTTTCTTTGAAAATCCCAACGAATTAGTATCCTTGCTTCATTTTATGGAACAAAACAACATCGCCCATGCTCTCGTTACGAGTATAGATAAGCATGGAGAGATACAAATCAACGACAAAACGCTCCATTTCATTCCCGTTGCATGTTATGCTTATATTGTTGGGGAAAACACCATCAACCACACAAAAGCATCGTACGGACTATAACTAAAAAACAAAAACGTACAAATAAGCATGTTTAAGTATGCTTATTTGAAAAATCAGATATAAGTAACTAATAAACAAAGAATTATAAAGGTAAAATAAGGAGATATAGGATAAAAATGGGGTATTTTTCTCTTATTTTACCCTAAAAAGGAATTTTGAAGAGTATAATTTGTCGCAAAAAACACTAAAATTCTCAATAAAAAGAATTCACAACTAACGTTTTACTATCCAAATAATTCCTCCCACTAAAATCAGTGCCATTGGCGGAAGTATCATTAAACCATTATTCAGATAACCAGCGGCGTAAAGAGAATCTGGGAAGATTGGGTATCCCCAAAGTGTTCCAGAGCCTAAGATTTCGCGAAAAAATGCAACAACCACTAATACTAAGCCATAGCCAAATCCATTTAACAATCCATCAATGAAAGAGGGAATTGGTTTATGCGACAATGCAAAAGCTTCCAATCTTCCCATAATGATACAGTTGGTAATAATCAATCCAACAAAGACTGACAACATCTTACTTACATCGTAAAGATATGCTTGCAGCAATTGGTCCACCACAATTACCAAAGCAGAAACGACCAAAAGTTGCACAATAATTCTCACGCGAGGAGGAATTGTATTGCGTATCAAAGATATGATAAAATTTGAGCAAGCGCACACCACCATAACCGAGAGAGCCATCACCACGGCTGGCTTCATCTGAGCCGTAACTGCCAATGCGGAGCACACGCCCAACGTTTGCACCAAAATTGGATTTTCCTTATTTAATGGTCCTAAATATTTTTTCATTTCACCACCTCCTTCAAACTATTAAACAACATCTCTTCTACGCCTTTACTCGTAATTGTTGCACCAGAAACGGCATCTACACGATTGATATCTGAAGCAGTTTTTTGTCCAATTTTTTCCACTGAAACGGACACAAATTCACCTGCTTCATTCTTAATTTTCTTTCCTACAAATCTTTTCAAGAAATCCTCTTCAGTAATTTTATCTCCTAAACCAGGAGTTTCAGACTTATGAGCAAAAGCGACTCCGATAATAGTATTCCAATCATCTGCCAGAGCGACATATCCCCAGATAGGTCCCCAGAGTCCTTTTCCAGAAACGGGTACTACAAATGATTGTTGTTTTTTCGGGGTTATTACTGAGTAAAATTCTTTTCCGTTTTCAGTTTTTTTGATTTCCGCTACTTCTTCAAAAAGTTGCTGAACTTGGGTCTTATCTACTCCATATCCTGCAGCTTTAAGAATCTGGCTTGCGTTTTCCAAAGTTCTGTTAGCATCTTGACGTTCCTTTGTACCGAAATAAACGCCCGTAAGCAAAACTGTAATGATTAAGACCAAAATAGTAACATAAAGAAATGTATAACGATTCGTAAAAGCACTCATAGACTAACGCATTTGATTTTTAACTCTTCTTTCTCTTCTTCGGATATTATTTTGCACTACACAATAATCGATAAGTGGCGCAAACACATTCATCAGCAAAATGCTCAACATCATACCTTCAGGATAACCTTTATTTAACACACGGATTATAATTGCGAGGGCACCGACCATAAAGCCGAAGATATATTTACCCACATTGGTATGAGCAGCTGTAACTGGGTCTGTAGCCATAAAGACCGCTCCGAAACAGAAGCCACCCATCAGAATCTGATCAAGAGCATTCACTTCAGTCATTCCGCATTGATGGAATAAAGCGGCAAAGGCAAAACCTCCGATAAAAACCGAAAGCATAATCTTCCAGCTTGCCACTTGCGTAACTAGTAGAATTGCTGCACCAATCAGGATTGCTATTTTGCAAGTTTCGCCGAAAGAGCCTGGAATTGTTCCGATTAGCAAATCCATTGTGGAGGGTGTTACTTGAGAGACCAGAGGTGTTGCACCAGAGATAGCCTCTCCCAATGGTTTAGATATCCAGACCTTGTCGCCAGAGATAACAGATGGGTAGGCGAAGAAGACAAATGCGCGCGCCACCAAGGCGGGATTTAGGAAGTTATAGCCAGTTCCGCCGAACACCTCCTTTGCGAAAAGCACAGAAAAAGCGGTAGCTACTGCCACAATCCAAAGCGGAACATCAGGCGGCATAATCATCGGAATAAGAAAACCTGTTACAAAAAAACCTTCTGCCACCTCGTGCCCTCGTTTTTGTGCAAAGAACACCTCTATTGACAATCCTGCTGCATAGGTAACAATCACCATAGGAAGCCATTTTATGAAACCATAGAAAAGAGATTTTAGAACAGATGCTGATTGTCCTGCTGACATAAAATGTTGGTATCCTACATTCCACATTCCGAAAATCAGAGCAGGCACAAGCGCAATCATCACCATTATCATAATTCGCTTCATATCCACGGCGTCGCGCAAATGAGTTCCTTTAGTTGTTACCGTTGCAGGCGTAAGTATAAAACTATCCACAGCATCGAAAAGTGCCTTAAAGCCATGTAATGGTTTTCCCACTTCAAACGCCTGACCAACCCTACTACTCCATTGGGACAAGCGGGATTTTCCTTTTCTTTTATCTTGATTATTTTGCATTATTGTTTCTAAATTATTTTAACTCATTCCAAATCTGTTCTAATGCTTCATATACAATTTGTTGGCAATCCATTTTAGAGGGACAGACAGCTTCGCACAATGCAAAATCCTCTGTATCGACCTCATAAATTCCCAATGCCTCCATCATCTCTATATCCTTAATAACGCACGCTTTCAGCAACGAAAGAGGAATAATGTCGAACGGAAAAACCTTATCATAAATATCTGTCATTACAAAAGTTCTTTTTCCACCGTTCAAAGAGGTGTTATGATTGAATTTTTTCTTTGGGAAAAGGAAAGACAAGTAAGTATGGGAAAAGCTCCATTTTTTCAAACCTGGGAGCAGCCAACCTAAAAATTCTCGTTCACCACCTTCTCGCAATGCCGTAACCTGACAATCGTAGAACCGGACGGCAAAAAAATCCGATAATTTACTCCCTGTCAACACATTACCACTTATTAGGCGTACATTATCTGAATGCAAAAGTGGCATTAGGAGCGGTTTCAAATCGGAGCCGTAATTAACTTTCCAATAACCTGTTTCTGTCAATTCGGGCCCCGTAAGAGCCACAATTCTATCAAAAGAGAGTTCACCTTTCAGGAAAAAGCGCCCTATTGTTACCACATCTTGCGGGTGAATAAACCATACAGACTCACCTTTATTAATTGGATCTACCAGATGAATTTGGGTACCCACATTTCCAGCTGGGTGTGGACCAGAGAAGTATCGAATATTAACATCTTTTGTCTCCTCAAAAATCGAATTATTGTCATTACTATTAAGTCCTAAATAGATAGGAATTTCACCCAATAGAAGTTTCAGAATTTCTACACCTTTTTGCCACATTTCTTTCTGATTATTAAGCAGAAAGAAGAAATCTGGAGCCAAAGGAGAGGAATCGAAGCAACTGATGAATAGCGATTTAGGTTTTTTATCAGGGGAAGGTATTACAGAGAACGGACGTTGACGAAACATAGGCCAAAGACCATTTTGGAGCATCAAAGATTGAATTATTGAAGAGGATAAATTCTCAGGGATTTCACATCTTTTAGGGATAGAAGTTGCCTCATTTTCGATTTCGATTACCTCGAGAACTCTTTTTTCCCCACGGACGATCTGAGTTATCTTTCCGTTCACTGGCGACACGACACAAACTCTTTCATCTCTCTTTTTGCAGAACAAAGGCGTACCCACAGTCACAGGGTCACCCTCCTTCACGAGCAACTTTGGCACAAACCATCTAAAATCTGTTGGAAATATGTAACTTTTTGATGACAAATGTGTTTTTAAGTTGCGAACTGCTTCTCCTTCCAATTGGATATCCAAACCTTTTTTTATAGTAAAGCTCTCTTTTTTCAGTTCCATAGCACTATTTTACGAAAGTGCAAAAGTAGTAAAAATTCGGAATTGACTAATCAAAAAAGGAAAGAAAAGATGGAAAAATTATGTAGATAGGGAGAACTAAAGAAATGTACCCGGAACAAGACTCGAACTTGCACAACCTTTTGGTTACTACACCCTGAATGTAGCGCGTCTACCAATTCCGCCACCCGGGCAAAGAATCGGGGGCAAAATTACATTTTTTTTCAACAACACCTTTTATTCCAACATCATTTTTTTCACTATATATTGTTTACAAAATATTTTTTCGGATAGAAAAAAGATATAATAATAAATACTATTTTTGCGCTATAAAGGAAAATTTTTCATTATGTATAGTCAGGCAAAAAAAGGAACTATGGTAAGAAAAGGCAAAAGTAACCCCAAACGCTCCCGATGGATAAAACCTTTTTGGATATTATACTCACTCGGAGTGTTGGCTGTTGTTATGATTTTTTCTGCAATTTCATTAGGATGGTTTGGTTTTATGCCATCATTTTCTGAGTTAGAAAATCCGAAAACAAACTTAGCATCAGAGGTTTACGCTTGTGATGGTGCTTTATTAGGGAAATACTACATAGAGAATCGTTCCCCTTGTAAATATGAAGAACTTTCCGAATCGGTTATTAACGCACTGATAGCTACTGAAGATGCTCGATATTACCGTCATTCTGGCATAGATATACGCGCATTAGCACGTGTTTTCGTAGGTGTTGTTACTGGCAATCACAAAGGTGGGGGCAGTACCATTACGCAACAGTTAGCCAAGAATCTTTTTCCTCGTGACCCTAATGCAAACAAAATCAAGTTGATTATTACAAAATTAAAAGAATGGGTTGTTGCTGTAAAATTGGAGCGAGAATATTCAAAAAACGAAATCTTGGCCATGTATTTCAACACTGTTGACTTCGGCAACAACTCGATGGGAATTAAATCAGCAGCAGCAACTTACTTCAACAAAGAACCTATTGACTTGAATGTAGAAGAGAGTGCTTTGTTAGTAGGAATGCTAAAAGCACCCACGAAATATAGTCCACGGTTACATCCACAAGCTTCTACGGAGCGTCGCAATGTAGTTATCAACCAAATGTGCAAATATGGCTATCTTTCAACGCAGGATAAAGACTCTATCCAACAACTACCTATTGACATGTCTCAATTTGCGGTACAGCACCACGCAACCGGAAGTGCCACCTATTTCCGTGAATATCTACGAAAATTTCTGGCAGAATGGTGTAACGAAAACTTAAAAGAAGATGGTTCACGCTACGACATTTACGCTGATGGTTTAAAAATCTACACAACTATTGATTCTCGCATTCAAAAGCATGCTGAAGATGCTGTAAACGAGCATGTTTGTCAATACTTACAACCTTTATTCAACAAACACATCAAAGGGGTTAAAAACGCACCTTTCTACAATATTTCCGAAGAGGAAACGAACAGAATTATTACTTCTGCAATGCGCCGTTCCGACCGCTACATTCGCATGAAAGACGCAGGACATAGTGAAGAGGAGATTACTAAAACATTTGAAAAGAAAACAAAGATGAAAGTAATTACATGGGATCGCGGAATGGTTGACACTGTAATGACTCCATTTGATTCTATTCGCTATATGAAATCGTTTCTGCATTGTGGTATGATGGCGATGGAGCCCCACACGGGACACGTAAAAGCGTACGTTGGCGGTGTGAACTATAAATATTTCCAATTCGACCACGTAAAACTCTCCAAACGTCAAGTAGGTTCAACTTTCAAACCTTACGTTTATACTGTTGCTATGCAATCTGGAGAATATTCTCCCTGCACAATGGTACCCAACACACCTGTCAGCATTGAACTACCTGACGGAACTTATTGGACACCTGGAAACTCCAGCGACTACAAAAATGGGCAAATGTTAGAACTTCGCGATGCGTTAGCACATTCGCTGAACTATGTTTCTGCTTACATTATGAAACAATACAAACCACAAGTAATTGTTGATTTAGTACACGCAATGGGTATGACTTCCGATATTCCCGCTGTACCAGCCATCTGCTTAGGAGCTTGTGAACTAACTCTATATGAACAAGTGGGTGCCATAAACTGCTTCCCTAACCAAGGCGTATATGTGGAACCCATTTTTATTACTCAAATTTGCGATAAAGATGGAAACGTAATCTACACCAATATTCCCAAAACTCGAGAAGCCATTGACCAAATCACAGCTTTCAAAACCGTACGGCTTATGCAAGGCGTTGTTGACTACGGAACTGGCGGTAGATTACGCTCTCAATATGGACTTAGATTCCCATTAGCAGGAAAAACAGGAACTACAGATAACCAATCGGATGGTTGGTTTGTAGGCTACTCGCCGATGTTAACTTGCGGTGTTTGGGTAGGCTGTGAAGACCGTTCTGCACACTTCAGAACCATCACTTTAGGACAAGGCGCACGAACTGCAATGCCAGTCTTCGGACTCTTTATGCAGAAATGTTATAATGACCCTGAACTTCCATATAGTAAAGTCGCTGCAAATCCCGAGCATAGCGGATACGATTTTACAATTCCAGAATCTTACATCGGAGACCCTTCGGGCTGTAACGAAACCGTAAGAGAACGTCCTATGCCAAGTTTTGACTAACTAATATTCTATGAATATCCAAACCAAAATTCACGACAAATTTTCCATTGAATTTAAGATGGGATTTACTAATCGTGAATCTGCTGATACCAATAATTTTGCTGTCAATGTTTGGATTTTCACTCCTAACAATTTGGATATCAACGCAAACACTTTTGATAAAAATCGGTTTTATCAAAGTGTAAAATCTAATATCAGACTAATTACACCTAACTTCTCTTTATCTGATTTAGCAAACAACAATTCTCTTCCTTGGCAAAATCTGCACTCCGCACTTTCTAACGCACCTTCTAAAGAAAAAAAGATTAATTATCTGTTTCACATTAAAATGTTTGCTGCTATTTTCAAGAACGCCATACGTCACGAAGTAGATGATATTCAATTAATTTCAGAAACAGAGGAGAAGAAAAATCGTCTTGAAAAACTTCATACAAATCTCCAAACCATTCTTTATCAATACCGGAATATCCAACGTCATTTTGCAGAAAAAAATCGAGATATTGCTTCTGTGCTCCAATTTGGGGATGAATATATGAGTCATATTGTTGATGTACAGATTTCGAGAGCGATTTTTCAAAATCAGCAGGCAGTTCCAACGAGTACACAAAAGCTATCCATCTTCCTAATTCAGGAGAGAAAATATAAATCTGAATGCAAGTATAGTCATATTTCTACGGAAAATCCAACTCAAAATTCCCTTCTCATTTCACGGCATAGCTTACTCAAAAAATATATTGAAAGTACTCTTTATCTGAAAGTTAACAAAACTCCTGACAATTTAATTCTGCAACAAATCTCTTTGAGTACAGCTGCTGGCATCGCTTTGATTGTATCCACATTAATCTCTTTACCTTTTGAAAAATTTTTAAGCCACTATCCAATTATCATTTTTGCCATCGTGGTGCTTGCTTATATGTGTAAGGATATTGTTAAAGAACTGATGCGCAAACGATTTTCAAAAAGGATTAGAGGTAGATTTTACGACAATAAAAATATATTAAATTTTAAAGGAGAAGAGATTGGTTGCATTAAAGAGGTTTTCAACCATATCAGCGATGAGAAAGTTCCCACCGAAGTTCTTGCCATTCGAAATCGATCTGAACTTGAAATCGACAACAACTCATTAGAAGAGCGCACACTACTATATCGGAAGCAGGTTGAAATAAAAACCTCGTCGTTGCACCACAAATTCTCCTACAAATATTCTGGAATTTACGACATTATTCGCATTCATTTTCAGGATTTTACCCATAAAATGGATGACCCAATAGTAGAATTACAAACCATTGACGAACAAGGAAATAAAGTCTCTATTCAGACCTTACGAACATACACATTTCACATTGTATTACAATATGTTCAAGAAGAAAAAAGTGACTATTGTGGCTATCAAATTTTAGCTACACGAGATGGGATTTTATCCTGTAAAAAACTACCTATTTTATAAAAGAAATCCATTGGTAAAATAAAATTCCTTAATTTTGCAAAAACAATTTCACTATTCAAGATTTTACCACTAAAATACACATATTTATGAAAGAAGAAAAAGGAAACATTGAATATCGTTTTCAACCCAATATCGAATTAGAATCTACTATTGGTTCTAAAATTTATGAAGCCTTACAAGGTAATATTGTGGAAAATGTAATCCAAAAAATCAAAACTTCTGGCAACGATGTATATTGGCGAAGCAGTTTAGAAGGCCATAGCTTAAAAGTTGATAAAGAACTACTTCCAGACTTTTACAACCTATGTCAAGAGGTTAAAGATAGTTTGAATTACACAGACAACGTTGACTTCTATATTACCAGTGATTCTACAGTAAATGCTTTTACAGTAGCTGCTGACGAAGAGGGACAACCCCACATTATAAATATCAACTCTGCACTTTTTACTTTAATGAATCGTGACGAGTTAAAATTTGTTATCGGGCACGAACTCGGGCACCTTATCAATAAAGATACCGCACTCATGCGACTAATTCACTTTGTTTTTCCTCCAGAAAAAGGAATGCCCATCAGTTTGCATTATAAAATCCGTCTGCACGAACAATTAGCCGAACTGGTTGCTGACCGTTATGGTTTCCTTGCTGTTAAAGATTTAAATGTTTGTGTAACTGCATTTTTCAAATTAGCATCTGGATTAGACCTTACCAAAATGAATGTAAGTATCGATGCATTAATTGCCGACAACCATCGCCGTTTAGATTACTTTTTAAATGACCAAGGCTGCAGCCGCAATTCACATCCTGTAAATCCAATCCGCGTGCAAGCGCTCAATCTTTTTGCCACTGCACCCGACCAAGAAACGCTAAACAAAGGCATGGATGAATTAATCGGCATCTTACTAAAAGTTGGTAGCAGCGAAATTCACGAACATATCGCACACTTTATTGCTTCTGCAGGCATTATTGTAGCAAGCTGCGACCAAGAAATTAGCGAAGAGGAGGTACAGAAAATTGTTGGTGAACTATCGGCACTCAAAATCTTTCCACGCGATTTTTTGGATACGATTGCCAAAGATAATGTCGGTGATATTTTCAACAATTCTGTAAGTAAGATCCTCGAAATCAACCCTGGAATGCGCGAAACGATGTTATCCTATATGGTTCACCTCATTCTTTCTGATAAAAACATCGCTGACTCGGAAATTGAATTTCTTTACAACTTCGGTAAATCAATCAATTTCAGCGAGATAGAAATTGCTACTCTAATTGCAACCGCCATTCAACAGAACTATATTCCCCATTGGGAAGTAATTTCCTAAACAATCAACTTCATATTAATACATTTTATTTGGGCGTGCCGGCTTCTCCCGCGCACGCCTTCTTGTTCCGTCCGCACACAAAACACCGTACATTTCCTTTTGTCACGCACAGAAGAGTGCTCCCTCCTCCCCGCTCGCCGTCGGGCTATCCGCTCAAATTTCGCGCCTCAATTTCGCGCTTCAACTTTCCTCTATAATCCAAGTTAAAAGTTGTAAGTTCTTAATTCTAAGCACTAAAGAGGCGCTCATAACCGCTTCTATCCCTCACGCATATCTCCAAAAACGAAAGATTAGATTCAAAAAAAGCACTCGCAAAACTGCAAGTGCTCGTTATTCGTTTGTGGAGCGTATGAGAATCGAACTCACGACCTCTTGACTGCCAGTCAAACGCTCTAGCCAACTGAGCTAACGCCCCATCACAAATGAAAGTGCAAAAATAGATTTTTTTTCATTACCACAACACAAAATTCAACTTTTTTAAAAGAAAATTCATTAGCATACCATAGCACATAGATTTTCATTCCAAAGAATTTTTACGCACCTATTTTGATCGGGAAACAATATAAAAAAAAAGAGGAAAGTTTTGAAGAAAAAGGAATATCTTTGCAGCGTAAAGTTCATATTATGAAAGAAAAGATTTTCACACTTATTTTGCTGTTATCATATTGTCTATTATCAGCGCAACAATTCACTGAATATCAAGACCCTTACACTTTTGAAATTAACCGTTTATATCCACGCGCCACAGAAATTTCGGGCATCTCCAGAGATATAAATCCCCAACATTCCCCCTACAATAGCGAAAATCATCTCTGCTTGAATGGAGATTGGAAATTTCACTATGTGGAGCACGCCACACAAAGAATCAGCGATTTTTACCTTCCCAACTTCGACGATTCACAATGGAACACGATTCCTGTTCCTGCCAATTGGGAACTGAATGGCTACGGAGTTCCAGTTTACGTAAATACCTATAACGAATTTTCTGACAAAGAGTTACCCAAAGTTCCTACTGAAGGAAACGCCATCGGAAGTTACCATAAAACGGTCACTATTTCTCCACAATGGCAAGGGAAACGAATTTTTATCAACTTAGGAGCGGTTAAATCAGCTTTCTACCTTTGGGTTAATGGAAAATTTGTAGGTTACAGCGAAGACTCCAAAACCAACGTCGAATTTGAATTGACAGATTTTATCCACTTTGACCAACCCAATCTTATCGCACTTCAGGTGATGAAATGGAGCGACGGCTCCTACTTCGAATGCCAAGATTTTTGGCGTATCAGTGGCATCGAGCGCGACATCTTCCTTTACTGCAAATCTCAAAGTTACTTCAGCGACATTACCGTTAACGCATTGTTAGACAATAAGGAATATAAAAACGGAATCTTTAATTTACAAACCGACATCGACACAAGAGTTCTCTCCAAAGAAAAGGAAAAACTACAAATCCGATTTTCTCTTTTCGACACTTCTTCCACTCTTTTCGACACGACGATAACTCTTTCCACCTATCCAGCATCTCACCAAACAATAACATTCCAGAAAGAGATTCCCAATATCAGAACTTGGACGGCGGAAAAGCCCAATCTTTACCGCTATCAGCTTACCCTACTTGATGCTAAGGGAAACACACTTGATGAGATTAGAGCGCACACTGGATTCCGAACCTCCGAAATCAGACACGGAATGTTGCAGGTAAATGGCGTTCCTGTCACCATCCGCGGTGTCAACCGTCACGAGCACGACCCCAAAACCGGTCATGTAATCTCGCGCGAACTGATGTTGCAGGACATTCTTCTGATGAAGACGAACAATATCAACACAGTGCGCACCAGTCACTATCCTAACGACCCCTATTTCTATGACTTATGCGATTATTACGGTTTATACGTCATTGACGAAGCCAATGCCGAATCGCACGGACAAGGCTACGAAGAGCGCTCGATGGCCAAACGTCACGACTTTGTTGATGCCACCGTAGCGCGCGTTCGCAACATGTATGAGCGCGACAAGAACCACCCCAGCATTATCTCTTGGTCGTTGGGAAACGAATCGGGCAACGGCATCTGCTACGAAACCTCCTACCAATGGCTCAAACAGCAAGATACTACACGTCCAATTCAGTATGAAAGAGCAATTTATGATGCAAATACAGACATTGTAACGCTGATGTATTCCCCTGTAGAATATATAGCTGAATATGCGCAGAAAAAGCAAACGCGACCTTTCATTCTTTGCGAATACGCACACGCAATGGGAAATAGCGTTGGCGGATTGCAAGATTATTGGGACACCATTTACAAATATCCGCAGTTGCAGGGAGGTTGCATTTGGGATTGGGTGGACCAAGGAATTTACAAAAATGACAAAAACGGAAACAAATTCTTCGCTTTTGGCGGTGACTTTGGCGAAAACATGCCCTCCGACCACAACTTCTGCATCAACGGACTCATTTCCGCCGACAGAAAAGCGCATCCGCACTTAGCAGAAGTGAAGAAAGTATATCAACCCATGAAAATTGAAGTTATTGACAGCAATTTTTACCAATTTAAAATATATAATAGATTTGATTTCAATAATTTAAACGAATATCAACTCAACTACAGAATTATCAATATTACCCAAGAAGAAGCATGTGCGCCGGAAGATTTCTATAAGAACTTTCCTCAGAACACACTCACCAACGGCACCATTCCGATAGAATTAGCAGCACATCAGCATAAAACCTTTTCTCTTGATTGGCAATCACAAATTCCGCACGAAGTTGCACCAGAAAGCGAGATTTTACTTGACTTTATCCTGCATAAAAATGGAGAAATTGTTGCATACGAACAATTTATACTTCCTGTAAAGAAAAGTGCTGTGCAAACCTTGACAGCAACGGGGCCGAAGATGCAAGTTGCAAAAGATGAAAATTACATCATACTGACAAACAACAATTTCACCTTCACTTTTGATACAAAAAAAGGCAACCTCATCTCCGTAACAGAAGCGGGAAAAACAGTTGTTGGCAAAGGTCCGGAACTCAACTTCTGGCGTCCACCGACGGACAACGATGAAAAAGATAGCAACGGAGAACTTCTTTGGCGTCGTCTTGGCACCGACAATCTCACCTATTCTATCAAAGGAATATATACTGAAGAGAATGATAATCAATTTATTATAACTACAAAACAGGAAGCTTTCAATCAGAATGGAGAGAAATTATTTGAGATTGCGCAACGCTACACACTCTTCCCCACTAACGATTTATATTTAGAAACGCAACTTACTCCAGAGCCGTGGGTACGCAGTTTACCCAAAATCGGCTTACAGATGCAAGTATCTCCGGAACTCACTTCTACAGAATGGGTTGGCTACGGTGAAGAAACTTACTCTGACCGAAAATCCTGCGGTATAATTGGGCACTATATTTTACCGACCGACGCAATGTACCATCACTATGTACGTCCACAGGCTGGAGGGAATCGTATGGAGACGCGCTTTTTCTCCTTGCAATCGGGCGAAAGACGCATGCTTTCGGCACAACTTATCGGAATACCCTGCCAATTCAGCATCTATCCCTACAACGATTTGAACATTGAGAAGGCGCAACACACCTGCGAATTGGAGCGAATGGAATATTACACCTTGAATATCGACTTGGCACAATCGGGCATTGGCACTGCCACCTGCGGTCCTGGCGTGCGCGCGCCCTACCTTGTAAAACCAGAGCCGACCACTTTTACATTACACTTGCAATTCGGTGAGAATGAGAATTTTGAAAAATTATTCCTTCAGAAATCCGCTATTCTTCCCTACTCTGCACTACCCGAAATCTCCCTCGACGCAGCGAGTGTTCGCAAAACACTTCCCTACCAACTTCTTACAACACCCAAAAGTCCATACGACCAAAATGCGGAGCAGGTTTTGAGAGACCAACAGATTGGCAACCCTGCAAACTACCGCGATGGTTGGTTAGGATTTTACGAAAATAACATGGAAGTTATCATAGAGAACACGAACCACACTTCAGACTCTATCACACTGACGTTCAGCTTCTCACACATTCCTTGGCAATGGGTTTTCCTTCCGCAAGAGGTAACAATCTCCTACTCTGCCAACGGAAAAAAATTCGGCAAAGCAGAAACTGTCCACTTGCCGATTGACCCTATTGACGAACGCAACAATCGTGCGCAAACCTACATTTTGCGCCATAAAATGGCGAACAAGCGTGCAAAATGGATTAAAATCACCGCCAAACCGATTATGCAAATGCCGAAATGGCATAGCAACCCAGGCTCACCAGCGTGGATAATGATTGACGAAATCGGAATTTGGTAGTGCGATTACCTTTTCTCGAGAATCAGTTTCAGCAAACCTTGGCAACCATCAAGAACATCGTTCCAGGTTGCCCTGAAATCTCCTGTGTACCAAGGGTCTGCCACTTGACCAGGATGATTTGTATAATCCAATAGCATTGAGATTTTGTGCTCTGTATCGGGACCCAGCATACGCTCCAGATTTCTCACATTACTATAATCCATAGCCACAATATAATCGTAGTATTCGTAATCCTCCTTCGTAATTTGGCGGGCAGTTTTTCCGGAGCAGCCGATGCCGTGTTTTGCGAGTTCTTGACGGGCGGGCGGATAGACAGGA
>Ga0233362_1000133_pt1 | contig 16027 bp, 9 predicted proteins | sample ElkDunMinimDraft_22_FD_180674 | JGI IMG/M metagenome (GOLD analysis project Ga0233362, IMG submission 180674) | Fecal eukaryotic communites from dung pellets of Tule Elk in California, USA - Elk Dung C1 | ecosystem: Host-associated > Mammals > Digestive system > Large intestine > Fecal | place... | reverse complement strand
CAATTGGATAACTCATCGTATGCCGAAGTACGTCACCCTAAAGTGCCAGCTGTGTTATTGGAATTGCTTTCGCACCAAAATATGACCGATATGCAATATGGTCTTGATCCTCGTGTGCGCTTCACCATCTCACGTGCAATGTACAAATCGTTCTTGAAGTTTATCCATGAGCAATATGGTACGGATTATGTAGTGCAACCATTGCCTGTACATGGTATGGCGATGAGTCGATTAGGCGAAGAGATACGAGTAAGTTGGCAATCTACTCTAGATGTGTTGGAGCCAACGGCGAAGCCAAGCTACTATATCGTTTATATCCGCACAAATGATGGCGATTGGAATAACGGTGTACGCGTGACAAAGAATGAATACACATTTACTGCTGAAGCAGGTACACGCTACGATATTCGCGTGGCAGCAGGCAATGCAGGTGGTCTGAGTTTCAAAAGCGAATTACTGTCGGCATATATTGCTCCTGAGGATAAGGGCAACGTGCTGATTGTAAACGGCTTTACCCGCGTGAGCGGTCCTGAATGGTGGAGCGATAGCATCTATGGCGGTATTCGCCCTAATAGCCATGCTGTGCCATATGGCAAGGGCGTGAACTATATCGGTGAGGTGTATGACTTTGATAGTCGCAACGAATGGGTGACGGATGACAACTGTGGTTGGGGCATGTGCTATAGCGACCACATGGATCATCCTACTGTGGGTAACACGTTTGATTATTCTGCTATGCACGGCAAGGTATTGGCAGAGATGGGTTACTCGTATGTCACAACTGGTGTGGATGCATTGGATAGCATTGCGGGTTATGATGCTGTGGACGTGATATTGGGCAAGCAGAAGACCACTATCATGGGTAAGGATACTTCGTTCCACTGTATGCCGATGAACTTGCAACACGCACTCACGCACTATCTGCAACATGGCGGTCGCCTGTTGCTAGCAGGTGCGTACATCGCGAGCGACATGACCAGCGAGGAGGATAAGGCGTTTATCAAGAATCAGTTGCATTATGAGTTCCGCACCACCAACGCTTCGAAAACAGGCAAGATACGCATCGAACGTCAGTTGGGAAAAGGCAATTACACCTTCCGCACTGAGCCCAACGACACGATAATCCATACCGAGAATGCGGATGGTATCTACCCCGCAGAGGGTGGCATTGTGGTAGCACGTTTCCCAGAAGCCAATGTGGCAGCAGCAATTGGGTATGACAAAATAGAAGAAGGTGGCGCAAAAACGCTGTGCTGGAGCATTATGCTAGAGAGTGCATATGAGTTTGATGCGCTATACAAAGCAAGTATTGAATGGTTGATGAAATAAAATAGATATTAGACCGCCTTCGGCTGAGAGACCGCAGTGCTGTTAGAAGTTAGACATAAAAAGTGATGAAAAAGAAAAAGAATTTACCATTATTGGAAAATATTGAGATTACGGGTATAGCTGCTGAGGGTAAAGCCCTTACGCGTGTGGATGATATGGTGCTATTTGTGCCTTACTGCGTACCTGGCGATATTGTGGATATACAGGTAACACGCAAGAAACACTCGTTTATGGAAGGACGTGTGGAGCGTATCGTGAAGCCATCACCTGTGCGGTGCGAGCCTGTGTGCAAGCACTATGGCGAGTGCGGTGGTTGCAAGTGGCAAATACTACCTTATGAAGAGCAATTGCGCCATAAGCAACAGCAGATTGTGGACAATCTTACGCGTATCGGTAAGATTGAACTCCCCGAGATTTCCCCTATCCTCGGTAGTAAAGAGGTGTATGAATACCGCAATAAGTTGGAGTTTACCTTCTCTGATCGCAAATGGCTGAGTTGGGATGCGATCCGCGCCGCAGGCGGACTAGAGAACGTGGACAATAGTCACGGACTAGGTTTCCATATCCCGAACTGCTTTGATAAGGTATTAGATATTACCGAGTGCCACCTTATGCCCGATATTAACAACCGCATCCGCAATGGCATACGCGAGTATGCACGAGGATTGGGTATCACCTTCTATAATGAGCATGCGCATGAGGGACAATTGCGTACACTAATCTTGCGCTCAAACCATAAGGGTGAGATTATGCTCATCATAGTATGGGCAGACGAACCCGATATGCGCGTAATGGAGTATGTCCGCGATAGTTTCCCTGAGATTATCAGTCTGTTGTATGTGGTGAATCGCAAGTTTAATGACACCATTGGTGACCAAGAAGTGCATGTCTTTCACGGGCAAGACCATATCATGGAGCAGATGGAGAATCTGCAGTTTAAGGTTGGCCCTAAATCCTTCTACCAAACCAATACCTTGCAGGCATACGAGCTCTATAAAGTAGCACGTGAATTTGCAGGACTGACAGGCAATGAATTGGTGTTTGACCTCTATACAGGAACTGGTACGATTGCCAACTTCATAGCACACCAAGCACGCCAAGTGATTGGTATTGAGTATGTTCCAGAAGCAATTGAGGATGCCAAAGTTAATGCGAAGATTAATAAATTGGATAATACCCTATTCTTCGCAGGCGATATGAAGGACATTTTGAATGAGGACTTTATCGCGCAATATGGACGCCCAGATGTAATTATTACTGACCCACCTCGTGCAGGTATGCACGAGGATGTGGTGAATACGATTTTGTTTGCCGAGCCTAAGCGCATTGTGTATGTGAGTTGCAACCCAGCTACACAGGCACGCGATTTGAATATGTTGGATACCAAGTACCGTGTGGTGAAAGTGCAACCAGTTGATATGTTCCCTCATACGCATCACGTAGAGAATGTGGTGTTGTTGGAAAAGAGAGAAGATTAAAGGTTAAAGGGAGAGAGATTAAAGGCGATGAAATTATTACTGATTCTTTCGGTTTTTTTTGTTCACTTCACCGATAAGGTGGGCAGTGAGCGCGTGTGCCTAAGCGATGTAGCAATGGAGATGCGCGAGCAACGAGGAATTGCCATTGATTCGTTGGATTATGAGGTATCGCCTATCTATTTGGACTCGGTGAGAGCCATGGGAGCAAAAGTGCTGCACACATCGCGATGGATAAATGGAGCGACTGTGACAACAAACCTCCAAACGATTGCCAAAATTGAAGCATTCGACTTTGTGGATACAGTCTATCTGACAAGGGAAGAAGAGGGATTACTCCCATTGGGAAAGGCTTCAGTATCCCTTCGCAAACGAATGGTAGAAGAAAATAGTTTGCCGAGTGATCCCCCACCACCTGCCAGCATAGAGCAATTGGATCAACTCAACCTGCTACCACTCCACCAAGCAGGCTATAGAGGCAAGGGCATACGTATTGGAGTGGCTGATGGAGGATTCTACAATGCCAACACCATGTCTGCACTGCCTAAAGCACAATGGTTAGGATATGCGGATTTCACGGATGATGAAGATGATTTCTTTGGTAGCACAGGCAATCATGGTACCTTGTGTGTAGGCGCTATCCTAGCAAGTCAATCGGACTATGAAGGTGCTGCAGTGGAAGCCGAATACTTCCTCTTCCGCACCGAAGAGCAATACACCGAAAGCCCTAAAGAGCTTGATAACTGGGTAGCAGCCATTGAAATGGCTGATTCCTTGGGGTTGCATATTGTTTCTACCTCATTGGGATATACAACCTTTGATGACGAGCAATTCGATTTCACTTACGCCGATATGGATGGTCGTATCTCTCGTGGTGCACAAGCCGCCGCAATTGCCGCACGCAAGGGTATGTTATTGGTGGTAGCAGCAGGTAATGATGGCAACAAAGCATGGCATTACCTATCTACCCCAGCCGATGCAGATAGTATTTTGACGGTAGGTGCTGTGGATATTGATGGTGAGATTGCAGCATTCTCATCGTTTGGTCCATCGGCTGACGGACGAGTTAAACCTGAGGTATGCGCAGTGGGTAAACAGACATCATTGCTCAATCCGAGTGATGGATGGGTGATGAATGGTAATGGTACCAGTTTTGCTTGTCCACTGATAGCAGGTGCAGCAGCCTGTCTATGGTCAGCATTGCCCACAGCAAGCAATATGGAAATACGTGAGCGTATTATTCGCTCAGCTGACCGCTACACAACGCCCCATGAGCAATATGGATATGGCATACCCGACCTATGGGAAGCCTATGGCAAAGGTACTGGAAATAATCTGCCATACGTGGATGACTACCACGCATACGAGGTGGAGAAAATATGGTATAATGGACAATTATTCATCAAAAAAAATAACACCTTATATAATATATTAGGAACCAATATTACAATACATTAAACAACTATGAAATTTACTCACTTACACGTACACTCACATTACTCTGTGCTCGACGGCATGAGCAAAGTACCCGATTTGGTGGATAAAGCCATTAAGATGGGTATGCCCGCTATCGCATTGACCGACCACGGATGCATGTATGGTATCAAGGAACTCCTTGACTACACTAAAAAAACTAACAAAAAACTCAAAGAGAAGGCGAAAGAAGAAGGTACCGAGTTTGTGCCTTTCATACCGATTGTAGGCGTAGAAGCCTACTGCGCACGTCGTAGTCGCTTGCAACGCGACAAAGACTTAAAAGCTGTGAATGCAGAAGGCAAAGCATATATCGTGGACCAAAGTGGTTGGCACCTGATATTGCTAGCCAAAAACATGCAAGGTTATCGCAATCTGTGTAGGATTGTGAGTGCTAGTTTTATGGAAGACAGTTACTATCGTCGTCCACGTATCGATCGCGACCTCCTGGAAGAGTTTCATGAAGGATTGATATGCTGTTCAGCCTGCTTAGGTGGTGAGTTGCCACAGAAGATTATGGAGGGTATGTCTGCTATGGGAGGTGAAAACGGAAATGTTAAAAGTGAAAACTTTTTTCAAGCAGCAGAGGAAACGATAGAGTGGTACAAGAACCTATTTGGCGAAGACTATTACATTGAGATTCAGCGTCACCAAACCACTAAGCCAGGAGCTGATCAGCACGTATATCAAGTACAGCGCGAAGTAAATCCCGTATTGGTGGAATTGGCAAAGAAGCATGGGGTAAAGGTGATAGCCACAAACGATGTACACTTTGTAGAAGAAGAGCATGCAGAGGCACACGACCATTTGGTATGCGTAAGTACTAACCACTTTATTGACGATGAGAATCGCATGCACTACACCAAGCAAGAGTGGCTGAAATCACCCGAACAGATGGCAGAGATATTCAGCGATATCCCTGAAGCACTGGAGAATACACAAGAGATTGTGGATAAGGTGGAGATATACGACATTGACTCGGGACCAATCATGCCAAAATTCCCTATTCCAGAAGAGTTCGGCACTGAGGAGAGTTATCGCGATAAATTCACAGAGCAAGACCTATTTGAGGAGTTTACACGCGATGAGCACGGCAATGTGGTGCTCAATGAGGAGCAAGCCAACGAGAAAATCAAGAAATTGGGTGGATATGACAAACTATATCGCATCAAGTTGGAGGCGGATTACTTGGCGCACTTGGCATACAAGGGTGCACACGAGCGTTATGGCGAAACACTGACAGAGGAGCAAGAGGAGCGTATTAAATTTGAGCTGCATATCATGAAGACGATGGGTTTCCCTGGTTACTTCTTGATTGTGATGGACTTTATCCGTGCAGCACGTGAGGAGTTGAGTGTGAGTGTAGGTCCTGGTCGTGGTAGTGCGGCAGGATCGGTAGTAGCATACTGCTTGAGAATCACCGACTTAGACCCTCTGAAGTACGACCTACTGTTTGAACGTTTCTTGAACCCAGACCGTATCTCCCTACCCGATATCGATACCGACTTTGATGATGCTGGTCGTGGTAAAGTGTTGGATTGGGTGAGCGATAAGTATGGACATACACAGGTGGCACATATCATCACCTATGGTACGATGGCAACTAAATCTGCGATTGCAGACGTGGGACGTGTTCAACGTATCCCTTTGCCTCGCGTGAATGAAATTAAGAGTTATATCCCAGATCGCAGTTTCCCAGATAATATCAAAGATGAGAAAGGCAAATCGCCTAAGGTTAATCTTAAGAACTGCTACAAGTATGTGGATGAATTGCGCATGCTGCTGAATGGTGATGAACCACAAATTCGCAATATGCTCACCTACGCAGCACAGTTGGAAGATACGATCCGTCAAGTAGGTGTGCACGCCTGCGGTGTGATTATTGGTGCGGATGACCTGACTAAGTTTGCTCCGCTAAGTACAGTGGAAGATCGCGAATCGGGCAAGCGTGTATTGGTAACGGAATACGATGGCCACGTGGTAGAAAGTGTGGGACTGATCAAGATGGACTTCTTGGGACTGAAAACACTGACTATCATCAAGGAGTGTTTGCAAAACATATACAAGGCACATGGCATCAGCATTGATATTGACCACATTCCAATTGACGATGCAGAGACCTACAAATTGTTCCAAGAGGGACGAACAGTAGGTGTATTCCAGTTTGAGTCGGCAGGTATGCGCAAGTATATGAAGGAACTCAAGCCTACTGTGATAGGTGACCTGATTGCTATGAACGCCCTCTATCGCCCTGGTCCAATGGACTATATTCCGCAGTTTATCCGCCGTAAGCATGGTTTAGAACCCGTGACATACGATATACCTGTGATGGAGAAATACCTGAAGGACACCTATGGTGTAACGGTATATCAAGAGCAGGTGATGTTGCTGTCTCGTCTGTTGGCCAACTTCACTCGTGGTGAGAGTGACCAGCTGCGTAAGGCAATGGGTAAGAAGATCATGGCAATGCTGGCGGAGTTGAAACCTAAGTTCATCAATGGTGGTAAGAGCAACGGACACGACGAGAAAGTGCTGGAGAAGATTTGGGCAGACTGGGAGAAGTTTGCATCATATGCGTTCAACAAATCGCACGCTGCTTGCTACTCGTGGGTGGCATACCAGACCGCTTATCTCAAAGCTCACTACCCTGCCGAGTTTATGGCAGCCAACTTGACTGTGGCGAAAGATGACATCAAAGATGTAACGAAGTTCATGGACGAGTGCAAGGCGATGAAGATATCCGTGCTTGCACCTGATGTGAATGAGTCGGAGATGAACTTCACCGTCAATAGCAAAGGCGATGTGCGTTTTGGTTTGGGCGGAGTGAAAGGCGTTGGCGAAGGTGCTGTAGAAGCGATTATCAACGAACGTGAGAAGAATGGTAAGTATAAAGATTTGTTCGACTTCTTGGAACGTGTTAATCTACAATCATGCAACCGAAAGACGGTAGAGAGTTTAGCACTGGCAGGTGCGTTTGACTGCTTTGATGGGTTCTATCGCGAGCAGCTATTTGATACCAATAGCAAGGGTGAAAACATGTTGGAAGTAGTGATGCGCTATGGTAACCGCTATCAACAAGACAAACAGGAGCAATCCATTACGTTGTTTGATGGTTTTGGAGGATTAGGTGTAGAGGTGCAACGTCCAGAATTGCCAGTCGTGCCTCGCTGGTCAAGCATCGAACGACTTAACAAAGAAAAAGACCTTATCGGCATTTTCCTATCGGCACACCCATTGGATGAATGGGAATTTGAAGTGCGCGAGTTGTGCAATATCACTGCTGAAGAGATGCATCAGTTTGATGCATGGAGTTCACCAACCGCGCGCAACGCCGCCGCCTCGCAAGACAACGATAGTGAGGAAGAAGATGAAGAAAAAGAAAAACTCACTCCTAATCAGTGGATTGAGAAGCGTGCTGGACAACCATTGCATATGGGCGGTATTATCGTGGCAGCAGAAGATCGTATGTCGCAAAAGGGTAACCCATGGGGTAAATATACGATTGAGGACTATACTGGCAGCTATCAGTTTAGCGCATTTGGCGAGACTTACCAGCGTTTCGCTGCATTGCTCAAACCCAATGTATATGTATATTTATCTGGCGTGATGCAACAACGAGGTGCACATATGAAGTGGTTTAAGCCCAAACCTGTAGAAGAAGCGGAGTATGAGTTTGCATTGCAACAAGTACAACTGATACAAGAGGCGCAAAAGGATTTGCAAAGCGTTACCTTGCAAATACCAATTGAGAATGTACAACCAGACTTGATTGATAGTTTGTCGGACATGACCCAACAACATGCAGGTGCAACTCCGTTGCGTGTGCAGATATTCGACACCATCAAACAAAATGTGATAACATTCAATGCAAGCCCAATCCGTATGAATCAAGCGTTCTTTCACTGGTTGAAAGAACTGCAAGCGGATGAGGTACTGCAATACAAGGTGAATTAGTAAGATGAGAAAAAGCCCGAAATTTCGGGCTTTTTCACATCTATACTCCAGAAGAGTAAATTACAAAAAACAAGAAAGAGACTTTAATAAGTCTCTTTCTTGGGTTAGTCGGGATGGCGAGATTCGAACTCACGACCTCCTGCTCCCAAAGCAGGCATTCTAACCGGGCTGAACTACATCCCGCATACTTCCTTTTCGAAAGCGGATGCAAAGGTACTGCTTTTTTTTGACATGACCAAATATTTTTGAAAAAAAAATGCATTTTTCGAAAAAAAATACTTTTGTATAATAAAAACAATGGTCATGTACTACATTTTACACCATTATTCTTTCCTATACCTATAACCTAAGACACAACAATCTACTGACTTAGCCCAATCTGCATCAGACAGTCTAAAGAAAAAATCAAGTAGCATGTAAAACTTTCTGCATTTTTTTGTTTTTATATGTATTTTTTTGTATCTTTGCATGATTTTTGTGTAAAATGAGTTATTATGTCAGAAAGTATTAAGAATTGTCATGCTACGATTAATCGCACTACTATCATCCGCAGTGCCATCACACTTGCAGTATTGGTTGCGTTATATGTACTAATCCATCGTTTGAGCGGTGTATTGCTACCATTCTTGATTAGTTTTGTAGTGGCATATATATTAGCGCCTATAGTGAATTTCATGCAGCATAAATGCCGATTAAAAAACCGCGTCATGTCCGTAATTGTTACCATCTTATTAGTTATTGGCGTACTGACGGGCGCCATAGCGGCTCTCGTGCCTGCTATTAGCAAACAAGCTACTTCGCTCTCTAATAGCGTCAAGACCTATGTCGCCAATTTCAATGACAACGACTATTTCTCACCACGCGTCAACGAGCAGATAGAGGAACTTATCCAAAGCATGGATATCCACGCACTGCTCCACTCGCCCGAATTGCAGCGCGGCATACAAAAAGCACTTCCTATTTTAGGCGATTGGATCAATAGCGGCGTGAATGCCGTAATGAGTTTGGCAATTGGATTCGTATGTATCTTGTACATCATTTTCTTGCTCATTGATTATGAGAAAATCAGCAAAAATTGGCACAAATACATCCCTCAACGCTTCAGCAATGGCATACAAATGTTGATGAACGATCTCGACCGCAATATGAATGCATATTTCCGCGGGCAAGCTCTGGTAGCGAGTATTGTAGGTATTTTGTTTGCCATTGGTTTTCAAATTATTGGCCTACCAATGGGCATTGGTATTGGTTTGATTATCGGTGTGCTAAATTTGGTGCCATATATGCAAGCACTGGGCATTCCACCATGTATCTTGCTCGGCTTGATTCAGTCGGCAGAGACAGGTCGCCCAGTATGGGTCGTAATGCTTTGCATCGCTACGGTGTTTATCATTATACAAACAATCCAAGATATGGTGCTTGTACCCAAGATCATGGGCAATGTCACGGGTATGGGACCTGCATGGATATTACTCAGTCTATCAATCTGGGGATCATTACTCGGATTTGTAGGTATGATCATCGCTTTACCAATCACCACCTTACTAATATCCTACTACAAACGTTTTGTACTGCATATATCAGAAGTATCATGCACAGAACAATCTATTCGGAAATACCACATATGGAAAATTTTCAAAAAATAACGATTGTTATAACACATATAGGAGAGAATAGCAAAGAAATCATAACAATTATCTTACCCTAATTATCGTCAGACCATCGCGGAGAGGTAAGATGACTTTCTCTAGGCGTGGATCCTGCGCTACTTTGTCGTTGAAAGCGCGCAAAGCGATAGTTTGGCGGTCTTTATCATAAGCCGAATCAATGATATGACCATCCCACAGCGTATTATCTGCCAAGATCCAACCTCCTGGTTGCATCAAGGGAAGCACCAAATCTAGGTAATCGCAATACTCCTTCTTATCTGCATCAATGAAGACCAAATCAAATTTGGTGGTATCAAGCGTGTTAAGCGTTGAAAGGTATTCTTTGGCATCAGTAATGACAAGGTCGATCTTTTCACCCAGCGGAGAAAGTGCTAGGTTCTCGCGGATAAAATCCTCCATCTCATCGTTGTGTTCCAAGGTGATGAGGCGACCGTCTTCATGCAAGCCCTCTGCCAAACACAAAGCCGAATAGCCAGTAAAGGTTCCCAATTCGAGGATACGCTTGGGCTGAATCATCTGGCTGATCATACTCAACACACGCCCTTGCACATGCCCCGACAGCATACGCGGATTGATTACACGCAAATGCGTGCGATGGGTGATGAGGTGCAAAGCCTCGCTCTCGGGCGAAGAATGTTGTTCGATATATTCAGTTAGTGGCATAGCAATCGAGAATGATGAATTAAGAAGTTGGAATTGTGGGTGCAAAAGTACAAAAAAATTTGCATATGTGCAAAAAATATAGTAATTTTGCAACGGATTAAAATAATTACAGCAATGAAAAAATTACATGGAATAGTATTTTTGGTGGCCATTATATTGGTGAGTTGTGGTAAAGGCACAGGGCGTACACTCACTTCTGCCACTGGATCCATCTATGAATGCTTAGTGGTAATGAACGATGAAGCATTGACACAAGAGCAAGTGAATAAAGTGGCTAAACTGTCGTTGGTGAATGAGGCATCAGGCTATACCAAACCTATAGCAAGCCTATACGATTTGGTGGAGGCAATCATGGGGGCAGACATGCCATGTATGCCACAAGTAGAGCCTTACTTTCGACTGACACAAGTGAAGACTGCATTGTTTGACGACATGCTAAAACCTACACGTAATATCTTATTTGTAGATATTAATCCACAAAAATACACGCAACTCAAAACCAAGGTAGCAAATGACTATTGGTCCACTCCACAAGCTATTTGCCGCGTACAATCGCCATCGGAGGAGGAGTTTGTAGCCTATTGGTTGGAGCACGGAGAGGAGATTCGCGATTGGTTTGTAAATCAAGAGATTAAACGACAAATGAAATTCTATCGTGCTAGCACGAATAAGGCTGCACGTGCAATTCTGCAAACAGAGGGATACGATATGCTGATTCCTGAAGATTATATGGTGATTATGGACACCACATTGGCAGGAGCCACCACCTATAGTTTGCGCAACCCTATCGCCGTAGCTCCAGAAGTACGCCTGCTGTGGTGCTGCAACAACAAAGGCAGCATGCGTCGCGATTTGGTGGTATATAGTTATCCTTATACCGATGAAAACACTTTCACACAGGATTATCTTAATGCTAAACGTGATGAGGTATTGGGACGCGTAGTAAGTGCTAGCGTTGAGGGATCATATATGGGTACGGAATACAAGGTGATGCCTCCTGTAGTACGCAATATCGTGGTACAAGAAGATGAGCATGCTACAGAAGTGCGCGGATTGTGGAAGATATTGGATGGCGAAGCTATGGGTGGTCCTTATGTGAGCCATACGCGTTTGGATCAAGTGAATGGGCGAGTAGTAACAGCCGAAACATTCCTCTATGCCGCTGGACAAAAGAAACGCACGGCACTACGTCAAGCAGAAGCAATATTGTACACCTTGCAATTGCCACAAGATACGGTAAAATAGTTTAGAGGACGCTTCGCTACTGTTTAGAATTTAGAGAGATGGCAGTTGTAACTCCATATCTATTAGTAGAGGATCTCACAAAATCTGTGGGTTCGAAGGTATTGTTTAGCAATATCAGTTTTGCGGTGAACAAAGGGCAACGCATTGCACTCATCGCACGCAATGGTATTGGTAAGAGTACGCTATTAGACATCTTGATGGGGAGAACTGACTATGATAGCGGTAAAATCACTTGGCGCAAAGATTTGAAAGTGAGGTATTTGCCCCAACACATGCGTGTTGATTGTTTAGGGGACGCCGCAAGCGGCTATAGTTTAGAGGTGAAAGGCGAGGAGTTTTTGAAACTGAGCGGCGGACAGCAAAAGAAAATGCTTTTGCAAGAAGTACTGGATGACGAGCCTGATATCCTGCTACTAGATGAGCCAACAAACCACTTGGATTTGGATACGGTAGTGTGGTTGGAGGAATATCTCAACAATCGCACCATAAGAGGCGAGAAAGCACTTACCATTCTCATGGTGACTCACGATAGGTATTTTCTAGATAGTGTGTGCACCGATATCTTTGAATTGGATGAGCATAGTCTATATGCCTATCATGGCAATTATAGTTATTATATCGAAAAACGCGCTGAGCGAATTGAGGCACAAAATGCAGAAGTGGAAAAAGCACGCAACCTCTATCGTACCGAACTAGAATGGATGCGACGCATGCCACAAGCACGCGCACACAAAGCACAATACCGTATTGATAACTTCTATGAGCTGGAGAAAAAAGCTAAACAGCAACGTAATGAAGCAGATGTACGATTGGCTATAAAATCAGGTTATATAGGCAATAAGATCTTCGAAGCGAAAGATGTATGCAAAGCCTTTGTATCACCTTCTACAGGCAAAAAGAAAGTGATTCTAGACCAATTTAACTATGTATTTTCACGCTATGAGAAGTTGGGTATCATAGGCAATAATGGCACAGGAAAGAGTACTTTTATCAAATTGCTATTAGGCGAAGTGCCTGTGGATAGTGGTAGTTGGGACGTGGGTAGCACAGTAAAGTTTGGCTACTATGCACAAACGGGATTGCAGTTTGATGAAGGGAAGAAAGTGATAGAGGTGGTGCGCGATATTGCTGAAATGGTGGACTTGGGCAACGGACAGAAGATGACAGCAAGTCAGTTTTTGCAAATGTTTCTCTTTTCGCCCAATCAGCAATATGATTATGTCAGCAAGTTGTCGGGAGGTGAACGTCAACGTTTACACCTATGCACAGTGTTGATGCGCAGTCCGAACTTCTTGATACTGGACGAGCCAACCAACGATTTAGACATCCCTACCCTCAATGTATTAGAAGAATATCTGAAGAATTTTCAAGGGTGCTTGATTGTAATAAGTCACGACCGCTATTTTATGGATAAAGTAGTGGATCATATCTTCGTGTTCCATGGCGAAGGTCATGTGCAAGATTTCCCTGGTAATTATACGCAGTATCGGTTGGAAGCGAAAGAAGCCTACCCCAAACCCATCCCTGAAGGGAAGGGCTTAAAAGGAGAAAGTTTAGAGGTTAAAGGCACGAAAACAAAGACTGAGCAGAAGCGCAGATTGAGTTTCAAGGAGAAACGTGAGCTGGAAGAATTGGAGAAGCAGATGCCACAACTTGAAGAAGAAAAAGCACAATTGGAAGCCTTGTTATCAGGTGGAGCCACCAATCCGGATGATATAGCTAAAGCATCTGCACGCTACAAAGAAGTGCAAGACGCATTGGATGAAGCAGAAATGCGATGGTTGGAGCTCAGCGAGATAGATAGTTAGTGTTTAGGGGACGCCCGTTACGGGCTACTGTTTAGTGTTTAGAGGTATTTATCGGCTATGGATGAAGTCTAGATTAAGGTATTCTTGTTCTATTTTATCAATTTCTTTAATGTCTTTTTCTGTAGGTATATATGTTTGGTTGCACCAAAATTCCTTGATTTTTTGCGCTAATGCTTGTGTTGATTGCCAATCAAGTGCATTCGCAATGTTTTTTAAATTCTTTACCCGTTGGCGAACGGATTGAACGCCATGCTTGGCGAGTTTCTCTTGCGAGGGCGTAATGGCCTGTTGCAGCATTTCAAAATTGACATCATAGAGTAAAGTACCATGAACGATGGTAGCTTGAGGAAGGGCAAAGCATGCATTGCCTGAGACTTTGTGTTCACCTACCATAATATCATTATGAGTAGATTTAACAGCGTTGTAGCCCATAGAGCGCAAGCATTTAGACATATTATCTAAATATTCTTGGAATACTTGCTCGCTATGCGAAGATGGCGAGATATAACTAATCATCAAGTTGCCCTCGTCGGCATATACACACCCTCCCCCACTCTTACGGCGATACATGGCGATACCATTGGCTTGGCAGAAAGGAATATTCACTTCGTTTTGCATGACTTGATGCCGTCCAAAGATAACCGTAGGGGGTACTATCCAAGTGAATAGTACCCCATCAAAGTTATCAGTAGAGTTGGGATATAGTACCTCTAGCTTATGGGCAAAGTATTCCTCTGCAGCAAGGTACCAAACCAAACGTTTACCCTTGGGAACATCAATGTAGATAAGCGACATCTTTATGACTTACTACAATATACGATGTGCGCCATCGCCAATTTCTGCGATATAGAAATCGGCTTTTAGACCAGTCTTCTTGGTATATTCGGCACCTACTTGCTCAATGAAGGTAGGAATAGCTTCCTCACGTACTAATGATACGGTGCAACCACCAAAGCCACCACCCGTCATACGGCTACCGATTACGCCTTCCACTTTCCATGCTGCTTCAGCAAGGGCATCCAATTGAGGACCTGTTACTTCATAATCATCGCGCAGAGAAATATGACTTTGATTCATCAACACGCCAAACTTCTCAATATCTCCTTTTTGCAGCGCCTCTACAGCATCCACTGTACGTTGTACTTCGCCAACTACGTGACGAGCACGGCGGTGTGCTACTTCGTCGGTAATAGCGTGCTCCACTTGCTCAAAATCTGCTTGTGAGAGTTCTGCCAAATATTGGATTGGGCGTACGGCATTAATTTGCTCTACTGCTAATTGACATTGACGAACACGGTCATTGAAGGAACCAGAATCCAATTTGTGAGGTGAGTGGGTGTTGGTAACAACCACTTTCACTCCATCCAACTTGACTGGTACAAGTTCATACTCCAATGTGTCGCAATTCAAATAGATTGCATGGTCAGCTTTGCCATGTGCAGAAGCAAACTGATCCATGATACCACACATCACGCCTGCAAACTCGTGCTCTGCGGCACGGCCAATCTTGGCTAATTCAGTAAGTGGGTATCCTGTGCCAAGCAAATCGTTTAGTGCATAAGCGGTTACAACCTCCATTGCAGCACTACTGCTCAAACCCGCACCTGCAGGTACATTACCCCAGAAGAGGATGTCATATCCTTGAGTAATGGATATGCCACGTTTGATAAATTGAGCAAAGACTCCTAATGGATAATTTGCCCATGCTTTGTCAGGTAGTGGAGCAGTCAGTTCGTTCAAACCTAATGCATATACTGCCTCCATATTCAACGAACGGAAATTGAGCTTTTGTTCGTTATTAGGAGAAAGCAAGAGATAGGTACCAAAACTGAGTGCGCAAGGGAACACAAAACCACCATTGTAATCGGTATGTTCACCTATTAAGTTAACGCGACCAGGTGAAAAGAATATGTCGGTTGCTGGTTTTTGATACGCTGCTTCGTAAGCAGATTTGAGTTGTTCGATTGTCATGGTATCGTATTTATTGAATGGTTATTATTGCTTTTTTAAGTCCTTTTGCAGTAGCGGTCAGCGTGCAACTGCCTTCTACGATAGCCGTCAATTCGCCAGCAAAAGCATGGTGTTGAGGCATATGGAAGAGGTCCAGATTAGCAGCATCGCCATTAGCAGCTGCACGGAAATGTCCTTCGCCTTTGGTGGAGAAACGAATGAGATGACTGGCTTGTGGGCACAAGTTGCCATTCGCATCGCAGACACGTACACGCACGAAGTGAAGAGGTTTATTGTCTGTTGCGGGGATATCCTCCACGTACATCTCTATATGGTGTGGTGCGCCTGCGGTCTTGCAAATAGCCTCTCCTACAGGCGTAACGACCTTAATCTCACCTGCCTCGTATGGGATGTTATCCCAGATGAGGCGATAGCGGCGTTGCAAGCCCAATGGGTCGCC
>Ga0233362_1000132_pt1 | contig 16038 bp, 15 predicted proteins | sample ElkDunMinimDraft_22_FD_180674 | JGI IMG/M metagenome (GOLD analysis project Ga0233362, IMG submission 180674) | Fecal eukaryotic communites from dung pellets of Tule Elk in California, USA - Elk Dung C1 | ecosystem: Host-associated > Mammals > Digestive system > Large intestine > Fecal | place... | reverse complement strand
AAATTGTCCAAACACATTCTCCTCATTCTCGATCTTTGTTATAGGATTTTTTAGAATTGCAGACCTGAGCGGAAGAATCTCTCCAAAGTTGGTGAAAAGGCTGTCGGAGAATGATTTCGACATAAGAATTATTTTGCTTTTTAAATCATCAGAATGATGAATGGGCTGTAAAATCTGGTCGTTGGGAATGATTAGCACAGATTGTGGCTGAATGTGATATTCTTTGGTGTTTATTTTTATGTCCGCGCTTCCTTGTTCATAGATAATGGCCGTCGTCATATCTGTTTTAAATGGCTCGCTGTATGTAAACATCTCTGCGCGTATGACGTTGATGTCGTCAATGAGTAAAATGTCATCTCCAATTCTGTGGTCTGCTGGCGTGATTTCTTCAATCCGCTTGCGCCATTTGATGTGTGAAATTTTTCGCTTCATTTTGTCCTCTCCCTATATTCTGTGGGCGACATGCCTGTCATCCTTTTAAAAAACTTGCCAAATCCTGAATATGATGAGAAATTCATCAGCATACTTATTCTCTGAATGCTCATTTCTGTTGACGAGAGTAGAGCCTTGCATTCTGTAACTGTCACTTTGTCGATGTAGTCGTTGGCTGTGATTTGTGTCTTTTCTTTGACAATGTCGTTAAGATACTTAGGACTTACACCCAATCGCCCCGAATAAAAGGGAATGGTTCTGTTTATGCTGAAATACTTTCTTAGCTCTTCGCAAAAATTATCAAAGATAACCTCTTTTCTCTTTTTGTCATTTTCAATCTTTACTAATTTCCTAATGTAGAAGTATAACATCGACATAGTGAGATGTTGTGCAGTCTCGAAACGGTAGCTCTTGATCGGCGATTTTACGGTGTGAAGCAGTACCTTATAATAGGTGTTGAAAGAAATGATATCGGAACTAATCTCCAAAATAGGATTCTTCTGTACCATTCTGTTGAGACTGCTCGACATGAGATTGGCAGTAAATCTGTTGGACATGATGATCGCCCTAAGATTAAGTTCCTCAGAAGCCTCTAATAGACAGTAAGTTTGATTGGGCATAACAATAGCAAGGCAAGGCGCTTTCAGATGATATTCTTTTCCTTCCACAATGGCGCGGCTTTCGCCCTTGTCTAACAATATGAGTGTGGTGACATCAACCTTGCGGGGAACGTTGAAAGAGTCATTATAGGTGGCGAACTCAAGAATTAAAAGATCGTCGCCAATTCTCATGTCGTCAGGAACGAGTTCTTGGACTTTAGACTGCCAATTGTAGTAATTTGTCATAATCATATTTTTCGCAAAAATACTTAAAAAATAGTCGAAAAGAGTTGTTTAATCTGTTTTTTCCGGAAAATATACCAATATTAGAGTAAAAAGGGAAAATTAGAAATCTCTATTTAGGATAATTTTGCCGCACAAAAATCAAACACAAATTGTAAACCTAAAAAAAATTATGAGAAAAGTAAAAATTCTAATCGCTGTAGCTATTATGTTAGTTTCTAGTAGCTTCTTAGTTGCTCAATCAGAAAATAATGTCAAGAATCTTAACTATGATAGAAGGTATAGGTTTGATATTGAATTAGCATGTTCAGTACCAACGATTTGGGAGTTTAGTTCGTCGCACGGATATTGTTTCGGTAATGGACTTTATGTTGGTGGTGGCGCTGGTTTCTACGCGGAATTTTTACCAGATTATAAAACTATACCTACATACTATATACCCGTATTTGCTGATGTTAAATATAACATTACAAATACTTTAGTGAGCCCGTTCATATCCCTTAGGGGCGGTGTAGATTTTGATGTCTGCAGAACTGGCATGAACATTAATCTCAATCCTGCTGTTGGTTTGGATATTTCAAGATTTTTTATCAACTTTGGCTATGATACGCATCTTGGCGTGTGGAGACATAGCAAAGGAACTAACAGCCATTATTTCAAAATCGGAATTGGAGTTACACTTTAAAAATAAGAGAATATAATTATTAACCATTAATGCTAAAGTTATGAGTGAGTACAAATTAAAGAAAAGTAAAGTTGAAGAGAAAGTTGTTGAAACGTATAAAAAGATTGAAGATGGAGTGGTTGGTACGTATAAGAAGGTTGAAGATGGCGTTGTGAATACCTATAAGGGTATTGAGGGGAAGTTCGTCGAAAAATTTCTCGATAAAAAGGAAGAGTAATGTAACTTCCCAATATGTCAGCCTGAAATGCTAACGACGATTCTATAGTAGGGTAGGAGGAAAGTTTGAATTGTTAGATTTTAGGATGATTGTATAACAATTTGAGAATCCTGATGTTACAACTATAAAAAGTATGTGATTATCAGGATTTTTGTTGTGCTCGTAAAGCGGTCTTCATCAAAATTAAGCCTCTGATTGAAAAAAACGGATCTGCTTCCTCAAATGAGTTGCGAAGTCTCTTTCGCTGTTGGTTTGTGGTTATGGAATCGGACATTTTGTCAGTTTTTTCGTTTTGGCACAAATTATGCTACATAATGGCCTCATTTCTGAAAATTAATCAAATAAAATAACTATGCAATCAGGTAAAATTAATGTTCAAACGGAAAACATTTTTCCCGTAATTAAAAAATTCCTCTATTCTGACCACGATATTTTCCTCCGCGAACTTGTTTCTAATGCGGTAGATGCAACCCAAAAACTCAGAACGTTGGTGCGCCTTGGTAAAGCGCAAGTCGATATGGCTGATGAAACTATTGAAGTAATTGTAAATAAAGAAGATAAGACGATAAAAGTTATTGATAAAGGTATCGGAATGACCGCCGATGAGGTACAGAAATATATTACACAAATCGCTTTCTCTAGTGCGGAAGAGTTCCTCGAAAAATATAAAGGTACCGATTCCGCTAATATTATTGGTCACTTCGGATTGGGTTTTTACTCCGCATTTATGGTTTCTGATAGCGTGGAGATTTTCACAAAATCCTACCAGGAAGGCGCACAAGCCGTGCATTGGAGTTGCGACGGCTCGCCAAATTATGAGATGGAAGAGTGCGAGAAATCTTCTCACGGAACCGAAATTGTACTGCACGTGACAGATGAGGAAGCTGAATTTTTGGAAGAAAATAGAATTATCCAACTGCTGAAGAAATATTGTCGCTTCCTACCGGTGCCTATCCGCTGCGGAAATGAGAAGTATTGGGACAAACCAGAGGGCGAGGAGAAAGAAGTGGAGATGGAAAGACCTCGCATTATTAATAATGTAAATCCGTTGTGGAAACAATCTCCTGCCAATCTGAAACAGGAGGATTATCTCTCTTTTTACCGAGAACTCTACCCAATGACCTTCGATGAGCCGCTTTTCCAAATTCACCTCAATGTGGATTATCCGTTCAATCTGACAGGTGTGCTCTATTTTCCGAAAGTGAAAAATCAGTTGGAGGTGCAGAAAAATAAGGTGCAACTATATTGTAATCAGGTGTTTATTACAGATCAGCTCGATGGCGTTATCCCTGAATTTATGCAACTTCTGCACGGCGTAATCGATTCACCCGATATTCCGCTGAACGTTTCCCGCTCCTTCTTACAGTCAGACGCTTCTGTGAAGAAAATCTCTGCTCATATCAGCAAAAAAGTTTCTGATAAACTGGAAGAGATGTTCAAAAACGACCGTGAGGATTTTGAAAAGAAATGGGAAGATATTAAGATTTTTATTCAATACGGTTCGATTACCGATGAGAAGTTCTGGGATCGTGCGAAGAGTTTCTTCCTCCTGAAAAATGTTGAAGGAAAGTATTTTACACTTGATGAATATAAAACTTATATCGAAACGTTGCAAAAGGATAAGAATGAAACATTGGTTTATCTTTATGCGGCTGATGCGGAAAAACAACATATCTATATCCAATCGGCACAAGAACGCGGCTACGATGTGCTGCTGATGGATTCAATCCTTGATGCGCACTTTATCAATATGTTGGAGCAAAAATTGGAAAAATCAAAATTTGCCCGCGTGGACGCAGATGTTATCGATAAGTTGATTGAAAAAGAGGATTCGCTCATCTCTAAACTCTCTGAAGAGGAACGCAAAAATCTTTCTGAAATATTTGAAAATTCGGTTGAGAAAGAGAAATTTACTGTGGTTGTCGAGAGCTTGAACGATACAGATTTACCCGTGATGATAATGCAAAACGAATTTATGAGACGTTTCCAAGATATGGAACGCTTGTCAGGACAAAATGGAATGTATGGCCGTTTTGAACATTACAATTTGGTGGTAAATGATAATAATGAAGTGATTGTCAATCTGTTGAAAGAGGAAGATGCAGAAAAGAAATCACAAATGACACAACAATTAGTCGATTTGGCATTATTGTCACAAAATATGCTGACGGGCGAAAAGTTAAGTCAATTTGTAAGAAGAAGTTTGGATTTTATAGCGAAATAATGAATAGGCTTGCTTGAAAGTTGAGAGGGTTGTCTGCTTACAGATAGCCCTCTTTTTTGATTGAGGAGACTTTCTTTTTTATATTAACTATTGATGACTGATTTATAAGCTGTTGATTATGTGATGTACTCGTTTGTTTTTATCAGATAACTATAAAGGTCATTTCACTTTTAAAGTGATTATTTCATTTTCTGTATAGAAAAATAGTTTATTTTTGCGGTTTTAAAAAGCGAAAAATGAGAGAAATAGTATCATTTCTAAATGCAGTTCAAGAGAACAATAATCGACCTTGGTTTGCTGCGCATAAAATGGAATATCAAAAGGCTCAAAAACGTTTTAATGAGTTTGTTGAGAGATTGTTGGTGGGAATTTCAGAATTTGATAAAGAGATAGTTGGTGTCACCCTTCAACAATCAATTTATCGTTTTTATCGTGATACGCGTTTTTCTCCTGATAAGCGTCCATATAAAAATCATATTGGTGCGTATATCTGTCCTTTAGGAAAGAAATCTGGATTTGCGGGCTACTATTTTCACGTTGAGGCCGATAACGGCGATTATATTGGCGATAATATTTTGGCAGCAGGTATCTATTGTCCAGAGAAACGTGTGTTGGCAAGTATTCGTGATGATATTTATGCAAATGCAGAGCCCTATCGTTCTGCTATTGCGAAAGCAAAAGGGTTTACCGTAGATTATACATCAGCATTGAAACGTTTGCCGAAAGGCTTTCCTGCTGATGCTGCAGATGCCGATTTGCTGAAACTGAAAAATTTTACGTTAGGTCTCTCTATTCCAAAGGAGATTTTATTTGGAAATGATTTGTATGAGTTTGTAATAGAGAAGTTAAAAACAACGTACGATTATAACCTATTACTAAATAGAGCTGTTGAGTTTGCTCGTGATGAACAAGCTGACCTCGCGTTTTATCAGTAATTGCTGTTTGCAAAGATTATTCCTGAATTTCAAGCCAAAGTTCCTCTTGTGCGGCAATTTCATTCTTTATTTTTTCGTATGCTTGATAAAGGGTGCCGTCTGCAATTTCGTTAGCGAATTTCTCTGGTTGCGACATCTTCTCTTCCAAAATTGCTAACTGCTCGTTTAATTTTTCGATCTCTTCTTCAATTTTGCGAAGCTTATTTTGAATTTTGCGATTTCGTGCTTCCTCCTCTTTCTTCTTCTCCCAAAGTTCCTTATTGGATGAAACTGTTTTGCCTTCACCATTAACTACCGCAGCTTTGGCTTGAAGTTGTTGGAGAGAATCCATCTTTTTCTTCTCCAAAAATTCATATACATCTCCAATAAAGGTGTTAATTTTTTTCTCTTTAAATTCAATAATCTTATCGGTCAAACCTTCCAAGAAATCACGGTCGTGGGAAACCAAAATGAGACTTCCTGTATATTGCAGAAGTGCATTTTTAAGCACATCTTTCGATTGCATATCTAAGTGGTTGGTGGGCTCATCGAGAATGAGTAGGTTGAAAGGGGAGAGAAGAAGTTTGGCAAGCGCAAGTCTCGATTTTTCGCCTCCAGAAAGTACCGAAACTTTCTTTTCTGTATCTTCAGTTGAGAAGAGAAATCTGCCTAGTATGGTTCTGATTTTTGGTCGAATATCGCCAACAGCGATCTCGTCAATGGTTTCAAAAACGGTTTTGTTGGGGTTTAGTAGTAAAGCCTGATTTTGGGCATAATAACCAATAACCACTTGATGTCCAAGGTTTAAACTTCCGCTTTGTGGGGCAAGTTCGCCCACAATCGCTTTAACAAAAGTGGATTTTCCCTCGCCATTTCTACCAACAAAAGCGATACGCTCGCCTCGCTCAACGTGTAAGTCGATATCTTTCAATACGTTGAAGTCTCCATATCCAAGTGCAAGATTTTTGGCCTCTACAACCACTTTCCCAGAGTGCGGTGCAGGTGGAAATTGGAAGGAGATGGCGGAATTGTCCCATTCATCAATCTCAATTTTATCCATCTTATCTAACAACTTGAGCCGACTTTGTACCTGCTTAGCCTTGGTAGCTTTGTAACGAAATCTTTCGATAAAACGTTCAATTTGTTCTATCTCTTTCTGTTGGTTTTGATATGCAGATTGCTGAATTTCAATACGTTCCAAACGCTGCTCTACATATTTTGAGTAGCTGCACTTGTAATCTTGAATGTTACCAAAGGTGATTTCAATGGTGCGATTGGTAACTCTGTCTAAGAAGGTCCTATCGTGTGAAACTAAGATTAGGCAACCTTCGTAATTGGCTAAATAATCCTCTAACCATTGGATAGATTCAATATCCAAGTGGTTGGTGGGCTCGTCAAGGAGAATTATTTCAGGATGTTGGAGTAGAATTTTTGCTAAGGCAACGCGCATCTGCCAACCAGAACTGAATTCGGAGAGCATTCTATGAAAATCAGAAGCTTTGAATCCTAGTCCCAACAAAACTTTCTCGGTATCACCTTCCATATTGTTTCCGCCGAGGTAATGAAAACGGTCAGTAAAGTCAGAAAGTTGTTGAGCTAAATGTACATACTCGTCAGATTCATAGTCTTCTCTTTCAGAAAGTTGTGCGGTTATATGGGCAATCTTCTGCTCCAACTCCTTCTGTTCCACGAAAGCACTCATGGTCTCATCCCATACGGTGGTATGAAAATCAGCAGCCATCTCTTGAGGTAAATATCCTGTTTTATAACCAGAGGTAATAATCATATTGCCCGATGTAGGCTCAATGATTTTATGGATAATTTTGAGCAAGGTCGATTTGCCGACACCATTTTTTCCTACTAATCCAATTCGGTCTCTGTCGCCAGCAACGAAAGAGATCTCTTTGAATAGAAAGTCACCTGTAAAGTTGATGGAAAGTTTATTAAGAGAAATCATAGAGTGCTTTCAGTGAATCAATTATTATATTATAGTTCGTCTGGAATGTCTATTTCTAAACCTTGGATGAAGTCGCGAGATGCATGCATTAATTTATACATTACCGTATCATCTTCTACGAATGGAACGTGCTGACGATAGCTTTCGAAGAGTTCTTCGATAAATGCAGAGCTTTTAAGCGGACGACGGAATTCAAAAGCTTGGGCAGCGTTTAGCAATTCAATAGCCAAGATTTTTTCAACGTTATTAATAATGATGTATGCTTTGGTCGCAGCGTTGGCACCCATACTTACATGGTCTTCTTGGCCTTGTGAAGATTCAATAGAGTCAGCAGAACAAGGCATACAGAAAGTTTTGTTTTGGTTAACAATAGATGCTGCAGTGTATTGCGGAATCATAAATCCAGAGTTCAAACCTGGGTTTTTAACCAAGAATGAAGGAAGTTCACGTTTGCCAGCAATTAATTGGTAAGTTCTTCTTTCAGAGATGTTTCCTAATTCTGACATTGCTAAGGATAAGAAGTCAAGTACCAATGCCAATGGTTGTCCGTGGAAGTTTCCTGCAGAGATAATCAGATCTTCTTCTGGGAAAACGGTTGGGTTATCGGTTACAGAGTTGATTTCCGTTTCTACCACATTGCTAACGTGTTGGATTGCGTCTTTGGAGGCTCCGTGAACTTGTGGAACACAGCGGAAAGAGTATGGGTCTTGAACATGTTTTTTCGGGCGAGAGATAATCTCTGAACCTTCTAACATACCGCTGATATGAAGTGCAGTTTGCAATTGTCCAATATGAGGGCGAGCCATGTGTACTGAAAGATGGAAAGGCTCAATTCTTCCGTCGTAAGCTTCAAGTGAAAGTGCAGCGATGATGTCTGCCAACCAAGATAATTTCTTACTTTTGAGTACCAACCAAGTAGCGTATGCACTCATAAATTGTGTTCCGTTAAGAAGAGCTAATCCCTCTTTAGACTTTAAGGTGATAGGTTCCCAACCAAATTTTTGGTTAATCTCTTCAGCTTTGTAACGTTTGCCTTTATAATAAACTTCACCTAAGTTAAGAAGGGGGAGTGAAAGATGTGCCAAAGGTGCTAAGTCGCCAGAAGCGCCAAGTGAGCCTTGTTGATATACAACGGGATATACGCCTTTGTTGAAGAAATCAACCAAGCGTTGTAAAGTAACTACTTGAACACCAGATTTTCCGTAAGATAGTGATTGAATCTTAAGCAAAAGCATCAAGCGGACAATCTCTTGAGGTACTTCTTCGCCAAATCCACAAGCGTGAGAAATTACTAAGTTGCGTTGCAAAGTGGAAAGTTGCTCTAATGAAATGGTTGTATTGCAGAGAGAACCAAAACCAGTGGTAACGCCATAAACAGGAACTTCAGAAGTTTGCATTTTCTTGTCTAAATAGTCACGGCACTCTTGAACTGCATCGATGGCTTGTTGCGAAAGTTCAATCTTTGCATTGCTGTTGATAATCTCATTTACTCTACTTAAAGTGAGATGTTTGGGTGAAATTTGATGTTTTCTCATTTTTGTATCTATTTATTTGTTTATATATCAATATGATGTGTTTACGTGTTTAGGATTAAAACACTTTGCGAATATACGAAAAATTGTAGAAATGGCTACTTTTTGTAATTAGTTTGTGGTTGAAAGATATTTGGACGAATAATTCCCCAGCGAGCAAGTCGGTACTGTAACGAAACACGTAGTACCCCCAATCCATATTTACAACTGCGTCGGAAGTTGATAGAGGAGGCTTCTGCAAAATATTTGGTCGGGCAGGTAACTTCGCCAATTTCGTAGCCATGCCAGAAGATCTGTGCTAACATTTCATTATCGAAGACAAAGTTGTCAGAGTTAGCATGGTAATTGATTTTACGAAGCACTTCAGCCGAAAAAGCCCTGTAACCCGTATGGTATTCAGAGAGTTTCTGATTTAAAAGGATATTTTGAAAAAAAGTCAGAAAACGGTTGGCAATATATTTGATGAGTGGCATTCCACCTTTTCTTGCGCCTTTCCCCAGAATTCTTGAAGCGCATACTACAGGATAAAGTCCATTTGCAATGATATATGCAATGGAATGAATCAATTTGGGCGTGTATTGGTAGTCGGGATGGAGCATAATGATGATTTCTGCTCCGGTGGCTAATGCACGGTCGTAACAACTTTTTTGGTTTCCACCGTAACCCCTGTTTTGTTCGTGCATAATAATTTCGTTGATGCCTAACTCCCGCGCCTCTGTAATGGTGTTATCGCTGCTACAATCGTCAGTTAGAATCACTTGATCGACAATGTCAAAAGGAATCTCCGCATAAGTTTGACGCAAAGTCTTCTCCGCATTGTAAGCTGGCATCACTACTGTAATCTTTTTTCCGTTTATCATAACATATTATAATGAAGCGCAAAATTACACGATTTTCGCTATTTATTCTCATTTTTCTCGCTTTTCTTTTCATTTCTCTTTCTTTTTTCAAAAAAAAGTTAGATATTTGCAACTTGATTCCGTTTTTAGAAGTCTATCTGTAATATTCTAATAAATAGAATCTTATAGATTTTATTTTGAGATACTATAATGATTTCTTTGGGGGAATTCAGAAAGAAAATTTTATTACCAAATTTTATAACTATGGCTTTTAACTTAAGAAACAGAAACTTTTTGAAGTTGTTAGACTTCACTCCAAAGGAAATTCAATTTTTCTTGGATTTGGCTCGCGATCTTAAACGTGCAAAATATGCTGGTTGCGAACAACAAACACTTAAAGGTAAAAATATCGCTTTAATTTTCGAAAAAACTTCTACCCGTACAAGATGTGCTTTCGAAACAGCTGCTTACGATCAAGGCGCACACGTTACCTATTTAGGACCTACAGGTTCTCAAATTGGTGTGAAAGAATCAATGAAAGATACGGCTCGCGTGTTGGGTCGTATGTATGATGGTATTGAATATCGTGGTTTCGACCAAGCTACTGTTGAAGAACTTGCTAAATATGCAGGTGTTCCTGTATGGAATGGTTTGACAAACGAGTTCCACCCAACTCAAATCTTGGCTGACTTCCTCACAATGACCGAACATACTGATAAACCACTTAATAAAGTGACTTTCGCTTACCTTGGCGATGCTCGTTTTAATATGGGTAACTCTTTGATGGTTGGTGGTGCAAAAATGGGTATGGATGTGAGAATCGTAGCTCCCAAAGCTCTTCAACCTGACCAAGCATTGATTGATACTTGCCAAGCAATCGCAAAAGAAACTGGTGCAACTGTTACCGTTACTGATGATGTTGCTGCTGGTGTGAAAGGTTGTGATTTCTTATATACTGACGTTTGGGTATCTATGGGTGAACCTGCTGAAGTATGGAAAGAACGTATCGAAATGTTGATGCCTTACCAAGTGAACAAGAAAACTATGGAGTTAACAGGTAACCCAAGATGTAAATTTATGCACTGCTTGCCAGCTTACCACAACTTGGAAACCCAAGTGGGCCGCGATGTGAACAAACAATTCGGCTTGGATGGTATCGAAGTAACTGAAGAAGTTTTCGAATCTGAAAATTCTATCGTTTTCGATGAAGCTGAAAACCGTATGCACACTATCAAAGCTGTGATGGTTGCAACTTTAGGTGACTAATTTAAATTTTAATAGATTATTATCACAAGCAGAATCAGATTTTTTTGGTTCTGCTTTTTTATTGATAAAATATTATTTTTTATTAAGCAAAATTAGTCTATTATGACCCGATAGGGTAAGCAAAACGATAAATGGTTTCATCTATTCAGAAAATCTTTCGTTTCCTTGTTGTTAGATAAAAATTGTAAGTCTTTAAGATGATTTCCTGATTTTTTGTTGATAGTCAAGTTTGAAATATCGTTTTCGGATAATCAACTCGTAAATAATCCAAAGTATGAAATATCCATTTGTGGAGATTTTGTAGATAAGTTCCCAAGGATGAGGAAGTTCAAAGAAAAGTTTAGCAAGCCACAGAATTAAGTCAATTCCAAAGAGAATATCCCACCATTTTTCTCGGTCGCTAAAAGTTAGGATGTTGTCAATACCTTCTTCAACTTTTACCATTGTGGCGGCTCCGAAGTAAGGGATTATACTTTGAATGGCAATTTGGTAGTTCCCTGCTGGCATCTGAATTTTAATTTCAGATGACTTCATTATGCCAATGAACTGTCCGTTAATCAGGATTTTATGTGGAATCTGAAGAGAAAACTTTGTTCGTCCAGCAGTAATTGTTAGGGTTGCCATATTCTCAAGGGAGATTATAGGTTATCTCGTTGATTTTTAATCATGTTAGAGAGCATCTCTTTCGCGCGGAAGAGCAGTACTTTTACATTTGAAAGTGAGATGTTGAGTTGCTGAGCAATCTCTTCGTAGCTTAATTCTTGGAAATAGCGCAACTCAATCAATTCGCGATATTTAGGGCGCAACTTTTGAACCAAGTCTCTCATTTCTAATGCATTCTGTTTTGCAATAACGGTATCTTCTGGCGTAGGAACTGATGTGCGTACGTACTCTTCAGCAATTGCGTCTGTTCCGCACGAATCGTATCCCAAGCAGTATGGCTTGTTGTTGCGTTTACGCATGTAATCAATGCAGTGGTTGATAGCAATTTTGTAAAGCCATGTGGAAAACGCATATTCTGGTGAATATTTATCCAAATTGTTAAACGCTTTTCCGAATGCTTCCAAAGTTAAGTCTTCTGCATCATCGGGGTCATTCATCATTTTTAGCAATAAAAGATAAAGCGAGTTTTTGTACAACCCCATGAGTTCTGCGTATGCCTTTTGATTATTATTGTCTAACGCATCGCGCAGCAGGCGGTAATCTCGTTGGGCTTTATCTCTACTTGTTGTTAAAAATTCCATTATTTTTTATTTGAAAGCCTTGCACGGAAAAAGATTAAGGCATTAATGAATGTTGAAATGATGTCTAAAAAAAGAATATAAGGAATAAGTTTTTTTTCGTTTAATTTTGATGCCGCAAACCCAAAAGCAATGTATTGGAAAAGCAATTTCAGGAAGAAAATACCACAAGTAATGTAAAGGAAGAGGAAATTATGAGCAGTGATGGTGAAATAGAGCGAGAGTCCAAGAAAAATGTAGCATAAAGGATTACTAAAACCGTAGGTGTTTAAATGAAATCGTACTTTTGTTGTGTATAGATTGCGAGTGCTGTAGCGGAATCTCTTAGTGAGAAACCAATTTTTGAAGTTTCCACGTGCTGAAGAGATGATATGAGTATTTGGTGAAATCTCTATTGTACAATTATCAGGAGTAGCCGCTCTATTGATAAATAGGTCGTCTTCTCCTAATTGAATGTGACTCAATCCTGCAAATCCTTTGCGCCTATAAAATACTTCGCGGGAATATGCCATATTTTTACCATTGCCCATATAAGGAATTTTGGCAAGTATGCAAGAGAAATAGAGTATAGCATTGTGGAGCTGATCGTAATGAATGAGTGAATTAAATAATCCTTTTTTGTTTTCGTAAGTGCTATAGCCGACAATTATCTCCTTTTTTTGTTGAAAATTCCGTGCCATATTGGCTAGCCACTCTTTAGAGGAGGGAATACAATCAGGCTCCGTGAACAAAATGTGATCGTAAGTGGCAGTTTTTATACCAATAGAAATAGGAAATTTGCGTCCCTTGATGGTTGTTACTGCAGAATCAAGATTGGTGAATTTTATATTTTCGTGAGTCTGCTTGAATTCTTTAATCAAATGGGCTGTTTCATCATTAGAGTTATCGCTGATAATTACCAATTCAAAAGTAGGATAGTTTTGCTCTAAAAGCTTTGGAATCAGATTGATAAGTTGATGTGCTTGATCTTTTGCCGCTACAACAATTGATATTGGATATTGATGAGTATTGGGTCTTTCTTTTCTTTTGTAAAAGGATAATCTGAAAAAAAGAAAGCAATAGTAGAGGATTTGCACAAGAACAATCCCCGCAAATATAAAGGTAGAAATCTCCGGTAGAGATGTGATAATAAGACTGAACATTATGTAGTTAATAGTTTGAATTGCAAAAGTAAAAAATATAAATGAAATTTGTTGTATTTTTGCGTGGAAATTACTAACAAAATGCAGTTTATAATTGAGAAAAACGACCCTAAGAGTCACGCCCGCGCAGGTCGGGTGAAAACAGACCACGGAGAGATTGAAACTCCTATTTTTATGCCCGTTGGAACTGTGGGTGCTGTAAAAGCTGTTCATATCAGCAATGTGAAAGAGGATATTAAAGCCCAAATTATTTTGGGGAATACTTACCATCTCTATTTACGTCCTGGATTGGAGGTGCTGGAAAATGCAGGTGGTTTGCATAAGTTTAATGGATGGAACCGTCCCATACTTACAGATAGCGGAGGGTTTCAAGTGTTTTCACTGAGTCCAATGCGCAAAATTAAACCTGAAGAGGGCGTTTGGTTTCGCTCCCATATTGATGGTTCACGCCATCTTTTTAGCCCTGAACGTGTAATGGATATTCAGCGTACAATAGGTGCCGATATTGTAATGGCTTTCGATGAGTGTACACCATACCCGTGTGAGTATGAATATGCAGAAAAATCGATGCAGATTACGCACAATTGGCTGAAACGTTGTTGTAATCGTTTTGACGAAACGGGACCTAAATATGGCTATTCGCAAACTTTGTTCCCGATAGTTCAAGGTAGTGTGTTCCGCGATTTGCGCGTAAAATCTGCAGAATTTATCGCTTCTATGAATCGTGAAGGTAACGCTATCGGTGGGGTTTCAGTTGGAGAACCTACAGATTTGATGTACGAAATGACTGAAATCTGTTGCCAAATTTTGCCTGCTGATAAGCCTCGCTACCTGATGGGCGTGGGAACTCCTGCTAATATCTTGGAAGGAATTGCGATGGGTGTCGATATGTTCGATTGCGTAATGCCAACGCGTAACGGAAGAAATGGAATGATTTTTACTTGGGAGGGAATGATGAATATGCGGAATGAAAAATGGAAAAATGATTTTACTCCAATTGACGCACAAAGCGATTTGTGGGCAGATAGAGAATATTCACGCGCTTATCTGCGTCATCTCTATACTGCTGGCGAAATGCTCGGCCCGATGATTGGAAGTTTGCATAATTTACATTTCTATTTGGATCTTGTAAAAACTGCACGCAAAAAGATTCAAGAGGGAATTTTCGCTTCTTGGAAAAATGAAATTATGCCTAAAATTACACGAAAACTATAGTTGTATGTATATTCGAAAATCGTTATTCCTCTTGCTTTTGTGTATAGTAGGAATTTTAAGTTTCTCTTGTAAGAAAAAATCACAATCAACAGAATTAAACCCGTTGGTGTTGGATAGTGTTATGGTGGTGAAGTTTGCGCAACAATGGGAGTCGGCAGTGAATTGTGGCGATACAGCACTTCTGCTACAAACGTTTGATAAATTGTTTGCGAAAAATCAGGTTTCAGAAAATTCGCTGATTAAGAGTAGTTTTGATTCCGATTTTGGAACTTTTTTCTTTGATGCATATTTTCAAAATGTGGTCCTTAACTTGGTAGAAACCATTAATAATGGAGGACATTTTATGTGTACAAGAGTTTATCAAAAAGATAGTGTATTTCATTTTGTTACACATCTTTATAACGACCTAACACTTAGAATTGACGATTGGCAGTTGGCTGTGGTGGATAATGAAATTAAAATCCAAGATGGATTTTTCTATAATCTCTCCTCATCAATGATCAATGATTTGAATTATTGGATGTTGTATCAGATTATGGAGAAAACAAATCCTGGAGGAGCTACTACAGAGTTCGCAAAAATTAATGATGCAATAATTGCTGGAAATACAAAGTTGGCAATGCAGTCGTTAGCTGAAAGTCGTATGCAGTTGGCGGGGTATCCTACTTATTGGCAGCTTTATTTAAAGACTTTGTTTGAAGATGATTACGATAACTTTATTGCTCGTTTTGAGGCTGACGTCGCACCCAATTTTGACTCTCGTTCGGTACAACTGCATGAGTTAATTTATAATGCGTGCGCGGGAAATGTAGAGGCTACAGAACAAAATGTTTATCAGTTAATTCCTTATTGTGGCGATGCACCTATTTTCCTCTTCTTTGCAGGTTTTGCTCGTTTAGAAGCTAAAGAGTATAGAGATGCTGCCGTTTGTTTCGAGAATTTAGATGGAATTTTGCCCTTGTTTTGGGATTTGTGGTGCGCAAAATTAGAGTGCTTTTATTACTTAAATGATGTGAAATCATTTGAAAGTTTGGTAAATGAGGGAAGAAAAATGTATGGAATGACCGTTGAAGAAATTTCTCAATTTATTGATAATCAGTTTCCTAAGATGAAAAACATTAATTATTCCGAATAATTTTAGGAATGTGAGGTTCGTATGGAAAAAAGTTGTATTTTTGCAACCCTAAAAAATAGTAACATAAGAAAGAAAAAAATAACAAAGTAATGGCAAATCACAAGTCTGCAAAAAAAAGAATTAGAGCTAACAATAGCAAAAGATTACAAAACAGATATTACGCTAAAACTATGCGTAATGCATTAAAAGATATTAGATTAACCTCTGATAAATCAGTTGCTGAAGGTAAAATGCCTAAGGTTGTTTCTATTATCGACAAGTTGGTGAAAAAAGGTATTATTCACAAGAATAAAGCTGCTAACTTAAAATCTGGTTTAGCCAAGAAAATCAACGTAATGTAATATTACGTTTTTCTTTTTAAAGTCTATTTTTTTTGAAAATAGCAAATATAGCCGAA
>Ga0233362_1000131_pt1 | contig 16043 bp, 11 predicted proteins | sample ElkDunMinimDraft_22_FD_180674 | JGI IMG/M metagenome (GOLD analysis project Ga0233362, IMG submission 180674) | Fecal eukaryotic communites from dung pellets of Tule Elk in California, USA - Elk Dung C1 | ecosystem: Host-associated > Mammals > Digestive system > Large intestine > Fecal | place... | reverse complement strand
TTCATTTGTCCGGCACCTACCCCGATAGTCTTTTTATCTTTTACCAATGTAATAGCGTTTGACTTCACATGTTTGCACACCTTCATTCCAAAGAGCATATCAGCCAATTCCTCTTGAGTAGGTTGTTTTTCTGTTACAACTTTGCAATCTTCGAGGGTTTCTTTATAGTTATCTAAATTTTGCATTAGTAAACCACCATTTACACTAATAAACATCTTAGATTCTTGTTGTTTGCAGTCTAAATCGTAAGTCATTAAGCGGATGTTTTTCTTAGTGGATAGGATTTCAAATGCTTTTTCTGTAAAAGATGGTGCTAAGATGATTTCGAGGAAAATTGATTTCATCTCTTCAGCAGTTTGTTCATCAATTTCTTGGTTTGTAGCTACGATTCCTCCGAAGATAGAAACTTTGTCTGCTTCGTAGCAGCGTTGCCAAGCTTCATGAATGTTTTTTCCGATTCCTACTCCGCAAGGATTTTTGTGTTTTACAGCAACAACGACAGGTTCGTCAAAATCTTTTACAATATTAAGTGTAGCATCTGCATCTTGTATGTTGTTGTATGATAGTTCTTTGCCGTGCAGTTGTTTTGCCCAGGCCATAGAGTATCCTTGTTTTTTACCTGCATAGAAAGATGCTTGTTGGTGTGGATTTTCTCCATATCTAAGACTTTGTTTCTTTTGAAAAGTAAGAGTGATAGATTCTGGATCGGTTTCTTGGGCTTGGTTTGTAAGGTATTCGGCGATTGTTGCATCGTAGCTTGCGGTATGTCTAAAAACTTTCGCTGCTAGTCGTGTTCTTGTTTCTAACGTGGTGTCTCCGTTAGCTTTAATTTCTTCGATTACAGTATTGTAATCTTGAGAATCGCAAACTACAGTTACGAATTTATGGTTTTTGGCTGCACTGCGGAGCATACTCGGACCGCCAATATCGATATTTTCGATAGCGTCAGCAAAAGAGGTACCCTCCTTTTCGATAGTTTGTTTGAAAGGATAAAGATTTACCACGACCATGTCGATAAATTCAATATGGTTGGCTGACATTTCTGCTAAATGTTTAGGATTGTCTCTAAGGGAAAGAAGTCCTCCGTGAACTTTTGGATGTAACGTTTTTACGCGGCCGTCCATAATTTCAGGAAAACCAGTTACCTCGCTAATTCCGATTACAGGGAGTCCTGCATTTTCGATAAGTTTTTTAGTTCCTCCTGTTGAGATGATCTGGTATTCTAAGTTGATTAACTCTTTCACAAAAGGAATGAGATTTTCTTTGTTACTAACGCTAACTAATGCACGTTTCATTTGCTATATATTTTAGATTAATATTTACGATATTTAGATGAATTTGCAAAAATACAAAAAATCTGAATATCTTTACTTCTCTTTTCTATTTTCTTTTGATGTAAATTTTACAATTCTTTTTCGACTTATAATTTTTAGAATAGATATAAATTAGGTAAAAAGTATATATGTATTTATTTTTCTTATTATTTTTGTGGCAAAAAAACTATGAATAATCAACGTCGTTTACAAGATCTTTTTGCTACATTGATGTCAAGTCAATTAAATTTGGAATCATCGCAAGTTAAACCTCAAATAGACAAAGAGTTTGTGGAAAAACTATTTTCATCAGCGCATAGTTTATTACGAGATCGGCAACCGATAGTTTGTCCGCAATGTGGAAGTAGTCGCTACTGGCGGAATGGGCGATATCGGAAGTATTATTATAGGTATAAATGCGTTCATTGCGGAAAGAAATTCAGTGATTTGACGGGTACACCCATGTACTACATCCATAAACTTCCAGAGTTGCTGCAATTTTTGAAGAGTTACTTTTCAGAAGGTGTTTCTGTGCGCAAAACAGGAGCAATGTTGAAAGTTGACAAGAATACGGCACTACGCTGGCGTCATAAATTTGGTCTTGCATTATCGGAAGCTATGTCTGTGCAAAGTACATCAAAAGTGTTCGAGGTGTATCACTATCTGCAGAGAATTAGTTTGAAAGGAAGTCGTCATAGAGAAGGACAGAAGTATGATGATAAATTCCGGAAAGTTGTCTCATTAAAAGGGGTGAGTGAGATTACAACTCTGTTAATAAGTGATAGAGAGGGTGAAACATCTGCACAAATTTTTATGATGGAGAAGAAAAATAGCATTTCGTCACTAGTTGAGGCTGTGGTAAGTAAAACGAAGCGTTCCACAAAACTTTTGTTCAATAGCGATGAGGAAGATATGTTTCATTGTTTTCGTAAGTTATTACAGAAGCGTAGAAAGTATCTGTTGATAGAAACTGAGTGGGACAATTGTGTTGCGAGAAATCAATGGAAGAATTTTAACGAAATAAAATTATATCTCAATGTATATCAAAATTGGGCATGGAAATTTAGAGGCGTAGCTACGAAATATCAGCAATTATATTATGATATTTTTAGATTTGGAATTAAAGTATCAAAATCGAATTCTCCTATGGAAAATCTATTGATGTCCATATTAAAATGTAGAGATAATACACTTAAATACAAATTTTTATCTCGATTAGTGATTGAAATTTAAGTATGCCCATAATTTTCATACATAAAAAATTTTTTATGTTGTGATTCTTTTCAAAACTTTGTGTACTTTTGCCGCTCGTTATTATTAACTATTTTCCAAAACGTACTAAAGAAAAAAAATATGGAATCACAAGATCTACTACACCCGGAAGTTGATAAAAATCAACAAGTTGAGGTGAATTCTGGCGCTGCCTCTCAGCCCGAAATTATTACAGAATCTGAAACTCAAACAGAAGTTGGAACTGCCGAAAATATGCAGGATTCCGCCCAAGAATCAAAAACTATTGAGGACACGACTAACAACACTGATGTGCAAACAGTTAGTGATATGATGTCTGAAATAGAAAATGTTAATAGTACTCAAACCTCTGACGTAGATGAAGAGGATGAAAAACCTCAAGAAACAATTGAGGCCGTTGAAGCAGAGTACCAAAAGTTGACTTTAGAACAACAATTAGAGGAGCTAAATGCGGTTGTTGCTAATTCTGACGTGATGGCAATTAAAACTCGCGTTGGAGTCCTTAAAAGTAAAATTACTGAACAGATTAAGCAGATTAAAAAGGAGCAACAAGCTAAATTTATGGCTGAAAATGAAAATGGTGAAGAGTATGTTCCTGAACAACTCGAAGCAGAAAAAATCCTAACCTCTGCACTGTCAGTTTATAAAGTTAATAAAGCTAAATATATTGAGCAAATAGAACAAGAGAAGCAACGTAATCTCGAGGCAAAACAAAATATAATTTTAAGTCTGAAGAATCTTGTTGAAGAAGAGTCTAATCTTAAAGTTTTGAATGATAAGTTTAAAGAATTGCAAGAACAGTGGCGAAATGTCGGACCTGTGCCACAAAGTGAATCTACAAATCTTTGGCAAAATTATCATTTCTATGTAGAAAAATTCTTTGATATTCTTAGAATGAACAGAGAAATGAGAGATTTGGACTTGAAAAAGAACTTGGAATTGAAAATAAAACTTTGTGAAGATGCAGAGTCCTTGTTGCTGCAAGAATCTATCAATAAGTCATTTAAGGATCTTCAAAAGTTGCATGAAGAATGGAAAGAGCTAGGTCCTGTGCCTGAAGATAAAAAAGAGGAAATTTGGGAACGTTTCAAAAATGCATCGGATCAGATTAATCAACGTCGTCGTGAACATTATGAAACGATTCTATCTGAACAACAAAGCAATTATAATGCAAAATTAGTATTGTGTCAACAGGCAGAAGAGTTAGTCGCAAAAGAATGTAACTCAATTAAGGAAAATAATGAAATTAGCGATCAATTAACAGAGCTTCTAAAAGTTTGGAAAACTTTAGGTCCTGCTCCTGCAAAATTAAATGATGAAATTTGGGATCGCTTTAAATCAACTCTTGATAAATTTTTCCAAGCTAAAAAAGAATATTTCCAACAAATGAAGGAAGAGCAGCTTCAAAATTATAATATGAAAGTTGACCTTGCTATTCGCGCAGAAGGAATTGCGAAAAGAACAGATTGGAAACAAGCAACAGAAGAAATTTTAGAACTTCAAAAGGAATGGAAAAATGTTGGCGCAGTGCCGAAAAAACATTCTGATGCAGTTTGGAAGCGTTTTAGAGCAGCATGTGATTTGTTCTTTGAAGCTAAATCTAATTACTTTGCTAATATTCAAACTATTGAGGCAGAGAATCTTGCCAAGAAAGAAGACCTTATTCAACGTATTGTCAATCATCAATTTACAGAAGACAAAAACGAAAATCTTGAGGCAATGAAGGCTTATCAACGTGAATGGACGGAGTTGGGCCATGTGCCAAAGAAAGAAAAGGACCGCATTTATAATGAGTATAAAAGTGCAGTTAATAAAAAGTTTGAAGAATTGAAAGTTTCTGCTGAAGAGTTGAAAAGAGGTAATTTCCAAAATAAATTAGATAATATTCTCAGTGGCCCTAATGCAGAAAAAGTGTTAGATAAGGAAAAAAGATTCCTTGTTAATAAGCTTGCACAACTGAAAGAAGATATCTCTCTTTGGGAAAATAATCTCGGGTTCTTCGCAAATTCTAAAAATGCAGATCTACTGAAAGCTGAGTTTGCAAAGAAGATTGAAATGGCAAAACATGAAGTAAAAGAGCTCGAGTATAAGATCAAAATGATGAACTCTACAAAATAGCAGATGCAATCTTTGAATATAAGAATTGATAAGTGGCTGTGGATGGTGCGTCTTTTTAAGACACGATCCATGGCCACTGATGCTTGTAATGCAGGCAAAATTAAGATGAATGGCTCAAATCTGAAACCTTCAAAGGAGGTTAAAATTGATGAAGTTTATACCATCAGAATTGGCCAACTTGAAAAGACGATCCAGGTAATCGGTGCCCCTAAAAGCAGAGTCGGCGCTCCCTTAGTACCTCAATATTGTTTAGATCTTACTCCACAGGAAGAGTATGATAGAGTAAAACAACTCAATATGAAGTTTGAGATTCGTGAGCACGGCTTCGGACGACCTACCAAAAGAGATCGTAGGCAAATCGATTATCTTAAAGATTTTTACGGGGAAGAATACTGAAATTCCCATTTGCTTAAAACAATATAAATATGAAAAAGAACGAAACAACTTTCGGAATAACCATCATCGGAGCCCTTTTTTTTATTTTTGGCTTCGTAACTTGGCTTAATGGAATTCTTATTCCATTCTTGCAAACCGCTTGCGAATTGAATACTTTCCAAGCATCGTTTGTGCCTTTTGCTTTCTATATCGCGTATCTCGTGACATCAATCCCATCATCATACGTTTTGAAAAGAACAGGATTTGCTAACGGAATGGCTCTCGGCCTCATTGTGATGGCTCTTGGATCAATACTCTTTGTGCCTGCTGCTTTGAATCGCCATTACTTGCTATTTTTGGTGGGACTATTCGTACAAGGTGTTGGACTATCATTGCTCCAAACGGCTTCAAATCCGTATGTAACCATTCTAGGTCCAATAGAAACGGCAGCTCGTAGAATGAGTATTATGGGAATTTGTAATAAAGTTGCAGGAATGATTGGTATTCTACTACTCTATAAAGCTCTTTTTGCAGGAACTGCAGATATTGTGAATCAATTGGGGAATGTCTCTGCAACCCAAAAGGAGCTGCTTTTGCAAAGTTTATCTCATAGAGTAATACTTCCTTATATTATTATTACTGTCGTACTCATAGCGCTTGTTCTCTTTATAAAAAAGGCTAATCTTCCAGAAGTGGTAGAAGAGGAAGATCCTGATTCTGAAGGTTCTACAAACCGTTCTGTCTTTTCCTATCCCTACCTTTGGTTCGGTATCTTCGCAATCTTTTTCTACGTTGGTGCTGAGGTTATTGCTATTGACTATTTAATTCCTTATGGTGATTATAATGGAATTGAAAAAGCAGTTTCTAAAAACTTCAGCGTCTTTGCACTTGTAGGACTAGTTGTAGGCTATTTCTTGGGAATTCTTATTGTGCCTAAAATTACTTCTCAGCGTAATTTCTTTATTATTAATTTATTGCTTGCTGTTGTACTTACGTGCGTCATTATAATGACTAGTGGTCTTATCTCAATCGTTGCTGTTATTGCATTGAGTTTTACGCATGCCATTATGTGGCCCGCAATTTGGCCGCTTTCAATACATCATTTAGGAAAACATACTAAATTGGCCTCTGCATTTTTGATTATGGCTATCTCTGGTGGGGCTGTTCTCCCACTTGTTTATGGTAAGTTATCAGACGCTTTAAATCCGCAGATTGCCTATGCATTGCTATTTGTATCGTATGCTTATATGATTTTCTTCGCTCTGAAGGGATCTAAAATTACAAAATGGTAAAATCATCGTCGTAAAGGTAAAGGCGGTGCGCCGAAATTATAATTCGAAGAATTTTTTGCTGCGCCGCCTCCATTGGTACACACACGCGAAGAGCTGCGTGAGGGATAGAAGCGGTTATGAGCGGCGGTTTTATAGTTGTGAATTAAGAATTTATAACTTAATTTTGATTTTAGAGGAAAATAGAGGTGAGAGAATAAGCCGCGAAATTTGAGCGGATAGCCCGACGGCGAGCGGGTGGAAAAGTGCGTAAGCAATAGCCGGCACGCCCAAATAAACCTAAAATACGGTAGGAAATGAAAATTATTTCAAAAAATATAAACTTTGAGAGAACTCTGATTAGAAAGTTGTATTTTTTTCTGTTCGTATTGCTTTTTTTTAGTAATATCTTCGCGCAAGAGAGGACTGAAAAGTTAGTTAGAGGATATGGTGGAGGAATGATGATACATACAGGTTTCCTTTTTGGGAGTGTGCAACCTATTGGTTATAAGGCATCAGGTGCGCCAATTGGATTGGGAGGTACACTTCGTGTTCAGTTGGGAAATCACTTGATGGTAGGCGGTGAAGGTTATGTGTCAACACTTCATCAGATGAAAAATGGTAGTTATCTAAAATATGGCTGGGGTGGTATTCTCGTACAATACTTTTGGCAATGTAATAAGGTAATGCCTTACCTTGGTTTAACGGTAGGAGGGGGTGCTCAAACCTCATTTCTGATGTTTGATGGAAATCAAAATGATTGGGAACAAGAGGAAAATGTAGTCTTTCATAAGCAAGGATTTATGGCACTAACGCCTTTTGCAGGATGCGATTTTATCCTTACGAAAACCTTGCGTTTGACGCTAAAAGTCGATTGGCTTAATACTTTTGGACGTTCGGGTTATCGGATGCCAACAGGACCGCGACTTTATTTTGGTATTCTTTTTTATCATTGATATTCATGTATGTAAAAATTGGGCATTGATATCAGGTGAGATTTTTAGTAATATTACTTGTGATGCTTTGAATTTTGTCGAATATATTATTCGTTTTTATATATTGTAAATTGAATTTTGTCTTTGGAAAATATAAAGTATAATTATTTTAATATCAGTTAATTATCTTTTCTTCTTGATGATAATATCTATGCCCAAAAATTGCATACAATTTAGAATTTCTGTATTTTACTAAAATCCTCCTTATTATTACAAAGGCAAGACGAAAATGAGAATATCATAGAAGATGTTCTTAGGATCTGTTTTTTGCAAATTCACAATATGCTTATTCAATTATAATTTCATCTAAGAAAATGTAAGCATCGTTGCCAGCACAAGCATGATTAGATGGTAGTTTCTGCGGATTTTTAACGATAATCTTTAAGTATTTTGTATGGAGGTCCATTGTCTCAAGAATTATTTTTCCAATGCCGTTCACTTTTTCTATTGGAGCAAGCGAGTATTGTGCAACAAACTGGTAGTCATTACCATCTGAAGATGTATATACCTCAACAGCATCAGGAGCTATAATCCAATCATTGAAGTTTTGAATGTAGCCGACAGTGATTTTTTCAATATCTAATGCTTTCTTGAAATCGTAGAAAACCACAGCATCTGTTGCTTGGTATCCTTGCCATTTGCCATCATTGTAGTTCTTTGTGCCGCATGCGCCGTCGCTAAGCGCTTTCTCACCACCACCGCTATATGTGGCACGATATGTGCTGAATGTTGAGCCTAAATGTGTTAAATGTCCTATTCCTTTGTGAAATAGAATTTCTTGTTCAGTTTCTATCTTGCAATTGTTATCAGAAAAAGTTAGAGTGCGTAACTTTGTGCTTTGTGTTATGGTAATTGGCTTTGTGTATTGTGTTGATGCTAGTGTGGGTTGACTGCCGTCTAGTGTATAGTAGGTGAGAGGTGATTCGTGGAAAATATTGTGAATCTGGAGTTGTAAACTATCAGATTTAGTTAGCGAAAGTTCTATGAAAGGATAGACGAAAATAGTGTTTAGATTATAATCGGCAAGAGTGTAGCGTGCGATAATTGTATCGCGCCAATGCGTACGACATTCACCATCCCACAGGGTGAGGTAAGCGTCCTGAAGATTCCTGTAGCCATAGCGAATCTCTTTATACTCTTGTTCAATGCGTTTGGCTAGCGTGTCATTACTGCCTTTAAAGTAAGCTTGATGCAATAAGATGCGTAGCCTATGGTTTTTGAGAGTCTGTAGATAACGGTTGCAAGCATATTTCCCATATTTCCAGAATGCACACTCCTGCGGTGCGCGTGGATCGTCAAGTGATGCTACTAGAGGAAGAAATTCTTGCTCAATTCGTGTTGTAATACTATCGTATAATTCGGGTTTTACTTGGTCGGGATAGAAAGGAAAAATCGGTTGCCAGAAAGCGTTGAAGAGAGTTAGTTCGTTGATGGGCGCATACTTGAAGTTTACAATCTTTAAAAGTCGTTCAATCCAAATTGGTTCGCTTGTGGGACGCCCGAAAAAGTGGAGATTCATTGCTCTATTCATTGCCTCAAGCCGTTGCATAGTTTCTTCTTTTGCTAAAAGTAGCGATTGCTCACTCAATCCGCTATTTTTTATTGGGTTCCACGCCATTTCTGCACCCCATAGTTGTGCATGCCATGTGCCAGTAAAGAGTGATTCTCCAAAGTCGTCCCATGCAGTATTCAACATACCCGTTGCCCCCATCATAGCTCCATCGCGGACAAGATTCGCAATATTGCCAATGTAGTTATGTGGGTCAGGAAATGGTGTGTGCCAACAACTGACGCCAGGAGCAACGAAAAATTCGCGTCCCGAGTAATGAATAGGAGAGAGCATCTCGCGAAAGTTGTTACGCGCATCGTAACTCCATGCAACCAGAATTACATCGTCAGGAAGTTGTTGAATAGCAGTAGAATCATGCCCAATTATATCCCCCCACATCATCATCTGTTTGCCATTACGTTTTAGTATCTTACCAATTCTTGAAATATGGTAAAGATATGCATTCTGCTTGTTCCCTATATTGTCCACAAACTCTTGGGCATTTCCACTTCCTAATTCATCAGTTTCATCGCCATTAATATGGAAAATCGGCGAGTGGTAAACACGTGCTTGTTCGCTGAGAAGAGTATCGAAAAAATGGTAAGTCTCTTCTAATGCAGGGTTGAAGTTATGTTTTGTATCTGCAAGATGCTGGTATTTATGGTGTTGTAATATCTTTTCGGAATGAGCAAAGGTTTGTTGATTGCCGATGATTTCAACGTGGTAAAATTTTGCAAACTCCTGAATTTCTTTAATTTCCTCCTCCGTTAAAGCATCGTTAGGAGCATATTCACTACCCGATTTTGCCTTATAGGTATGCTCTGTGTATAAGGTCATACAGTTGAGTTTGTATGCAGAAAGTGTACGAATCTGCTCTTTGATAAATGCAACCGTTGGAATAGGGCCACGACTAATGTCATCCATCCAACCGCGGCGAGGAAGTGTTGGAAAGTCGGTGATTTCAAGAATGTTGAGCTGTGGTGCATCAGCAAAATCGGTGAATGCTTGTCGTAGAAGTTGTCGTAATGTTTGGTAACCATAGAAAAGGCCAATATCGCTGCAAGCACGTATCTCTATTTTATCCTCACTAAGACTGAGAAAGTAACCTTGGTCGCCAATCTCTGTAGAATCCTTGATTTGACGGAAAATGAGTTGAAAGTGATCTTTGTTGTTTCTGATTTTTCCTTCAGAAAAGCATATTTGAGGAAATTCTTTAGACAATTCCTTCTGAATAAATAGAGTGTTCTCGTTCGGATGGGTGAAGATGATGGATATTTTATTAGGAATCTGAATTTTTTCTTCTAAATAGTTGATTTTCTGAGGTGTTGGGATAATATGGATAGGTGATGTAGCTTGAGAAAAACTCAAGTTTTTAAGTCCTAGGAAAGATAAAATTAATAGAAATAGAGATAACCTGCGCATATTAATTCTTTTGCACAAAAGTAAAGAAAAGATTTTACATGGAATTTAAGTTTGAAACTTTTTTGTACTTTTGCCAATCTTTGGCTCAAGAGGTATTTGGTTCTCTTGTCGCTTGTGTCATTTCTAATTTAGAGAACCCCAATTATTGCAATATATGAATATTGACTTTTCTTTTCAAAATCCGACAAGAATCCACTTCGGGAAAAACGCAATGAGGCATCTTCCTAAGGAATTATCACAATATGGAGAAAATGTTTTACTGGTTTATGGGAAAAATTCTATTAAGAAGATGGGATTGTATGATGATGTGTTGAAGATACTGAATGAAATGGGTAAGAATGTTATAGAATTAGCAGGAATCAAATCAAATCCTTCTTATACTCAGTTGTTGGAAGGAGCACGCTTGGTTCGTGAAAATCAGATCAATCTGATCTTAGCCGTGGGAGGCGGTTCTGTAGTAGATTGTGCAAAAGGGATTTCAGTAGCGGCTTATTGTGAAGGTGATCCGTGGGAGCGTTATTGGATAAATTGTGAGCAAGTTACAAATCCTGTAGTGCCTGTTGGAACAATTCTTACAATGGTAGGCACAGCTTCAGAAATGAATAGTGGATCTGTAATTACTAATGAAGAGGTAATGTTGAAGGTGGGACGAGTTTTCCCATTGGAAATGGTTACACCGAAATTCTCTATCTTAAATCCAGAATTTACCTATTCTGTACCTCAATTTCAGATGGTAAGCGGAATTTTTGATACATTCTCGCATCTTTTGGAACAATATTGCTCTGGGGACGACGATTGTGTTAGCGATTATCTTTTGGAAGGAAATATGTTAGCTTTAATTAACGCTTCGCGTGCTGCAATGAAAAATCCAATGGACTATGAGGCAAGAAGTAATATTATGTGGTGCGCTACAATGGGCTTAAATAAAATATTAGGTGTTTCCAAAACGCAAGATTGGGAAGTACACATGATTGAACATCAGTTGGGTGCATATACAGATTGCGCGCATGGAATTGGTTTGGCAATTATTTCTGTGCCTTACTATAAATTTATTTACAAGTATGGTTTGCACCGTTTTGTACGTTTTGCTAAGAATGTTTGGCATGTGAATCCAGAAGGAAAAACAGATGAACAAATAGCACTCGAAGGTATCAATTGCCTTGATAACTATATTACTGAGTTGGGAATTCCAAAACGTTTGCGTGAGGTGGGCGCCACTGAGGAGATGTTGCCGCTCATCGCAGCATCAACAGCAAAGTGCGGTGGCTATTACGTTCCGACAACAGAAGATGTACTAAATATTCTGAAAGCATGCTTCTAAAAATAACAAAAGGCGGTAACCCGCCTTTTGTTATTTGGAATTGATTTTCGCCTGAAATTTTTTGCTATCGATGATGAATCTTTCGTGTAAACCTTCGCCAATCAATCCACGCTCATCGTAAGCAGTAACCTTGAAAGTGAGCTTACGACGATCAATCTCGATCAGTTCGCTTTCACAATAAACTTTCATACCGATAGGTGTCGCTGCACAGTGTGAAACGTTGACATGGGTGCCAACCGTACTCTCGTCCGCCTGCAAATGTGATGCAACACTCTTCGCACAAGTGTTTTCCATTAACGAAATCATCATTGGAGTTGCAAAAACATCTACCATTCCGCTGCCAATTGCTGCTGCTGTAACATCTTTAGTTACAACGATTTCACCTTTTCCTATAATACCTATTTCCATATTGGGATTTTTTAAGTTATGAGTTCGTTATTTGTTCTGCAAAGATAATAATCTTTTTGACTAATTTCACTTTTTTTTAAGTGTAAAATTACACGATTTCTAAATCTAGAGATACAGAAATAGATGTTTTGTGTCTTGAAGACTCTTGGGTGAGGCAAATGACTAATTTGTATTATGTATGTATAAGTTGGGCATTAAATTTTAATGTTTACTTCTTGAAATATTAGAAGTAGAATCTTAATGTGTAGCTTATAACATAAATTTCATTTGATAATTGTTGAATGTGAAAAAAATCAACAATATTTCTGATGTTAAATTGTAAGTGTTTGATTTTTATGTGTTTAATCCTGTGCTTTGTAGGTAGATAGTTATGCCCAATTTTTGCATACATTATGTTTAAGGCAGATTCTAAACCCTATTTTCACACACACATTCTTGAATAAATACTATTGTTTATGTTCTGTAAATCAATTCTCCATAGAACGATCCTTTTAAATTTTCAATTATATTTTTTAGTGTTATTGCGCAAAAATATTTCGGAAAAAGTCGTACTTTTGCACACCGTAATATTCTAAATTATGTGGATAACGATTATATGTGCAATATTTGTTTTTTTGCTGATTTTGTGGTTGTTAGTATCTGTTTTGCTTTTGGTACGCAAAAAAATGGTGCCAGAAGGAAAGGTGAAAATTGTAATCAACGAAGAAAAGAGTATCGAGCATGAGCGCGGTTGTTCGCTGCTACAAGCTCTTTCTGATGAGAAGGTTTTTGTTCCATCTGCTTGTGGTGGCGGAGGTACTTGTGGCACTTGTAAAGGAAAGGTGCTTGAGGGAGGCGGAGAACTCCTGCCAACAGAAAAAGCTCATATCACTCGTAAAATGGCTGCCGATAACTATCGACTCTTTTGTCAAGTGAAAGTAAGAGATGATATGAAAATAGAAATTCCGAAAGAGTTTTTCGGAATTAAAAAGTGGACGTGTACTGTGCTCTCAAATCACAATGTGGCAACTTTTATCAAAGAACTTGTTCTGCAACTTCCTGATAATGAGACGATGCATTTTAATTCAGGAGGTTATGTCCAAATCGACATTCCTGCTTGCTCTGTCCTCTTTTCTGAGATGCAGGTGGAAGAACCTTATCGCCAAGATTGGGAAACAATGCAGCTATTCTCTCTGAAAATGAAAAATTCAACACCCACAGTGAGAGCTTATTCAATGGCAAACTATCCTGCTGAAAATAATATCGTTATGCTGAACGTAAGGATTGCTACACCTCCCTTTAATCGGAAAAAGAATAGTTGGGAAAAGGTAAATCCTGGTATTGCTTCCTCTTATATCTATAGCCTAAAACCAGGCGATAAGGTCGTAGTTTCAGGACCGTACGGAGAGTTTTTTGTGCAAGATACTCAAAACGAAATGATGTTTATCGGTGGCGGTGCGGGTATGGCCCCGATGCGTTCCCATATCTTCGACCAGTTTGTAACGCATAAAACAAAACGGAAAACTACATTCTGGTATGGCGGACGATCTAAAAAAGAACTTTTTTATATGGATGATTTTCAGAAGATTGCCTCCGAAAATTCAAACTTCTCATTCTCGGTAGCTCTCTCTGATCCGCAGCCCGACGACAATTGGCAGGGGTATGTAGGGTTTATTCATCAGGTAATCTACGATCAGTATCTTAAAAAGCATGAAAATCCTGAAGATATCGAATACTATATCTGTGGACCTCCTGCAATGTTGCAGGCTGTGCTGACAATGTTAAATAGCTTAGGCGTTCCTCCAGAAATGATTCATTACGACGATTTTGGGGGTTGATAATATTTATTTTTTATTTGGGCGTGCCGGCTTCCCTCACACCCACATTCCCCTTACTCCAGCTGCTCGCGTTCGCTTATCCCAAGGTAAGCGTTATCGTTTTCGTGCTTACCCTTTCTGCCTCGCTTGCCGTCGGGCTTTCCGCTCAAATTTCGCGCCTATTTACCTCACTTCAATCTTTCTAAATGCAAAACAAGCTCTAACACTCACTTCCAAACCCTCAAACCGGCGCTCATAACCGCTGCAATCCCTCACGCGGTCCTATTGCGTAAATGTTTTCTGAAAAATAAAGTATAATACTGCTGCACCTATTTTTCAGTAATTTGGTGTAAATAATACACACAAAAAAAAGCATCCTGCTTGCGCACGATGCTTTTATCGTCTGTTTAGACTATTGTTATGAAAAAATATTTGGGCTCAAAAATTATGCGTATAACTCTTCGAAGATTTTTCTTAATTCAGGACATTCACGGAGTTCTTGTAATGTAATTTCTGCGTGACCTTTGGTATAACCATTACCTACAATCATAGTAACGTCGCTACCCACACCTTCTGCACCAAGAGCAGCTTTTGTGAATGATGTTGCCATTGAGAAGAAGTAAACTACACCATCATTCTTTGTACAAAGAATAGAGGTCATTTCAGTATCAGGAACGTTTACATTGTTAATGGTAACGTCAGCCATTTGACCATTAGTAAACTCTTCAATCTTTTCAACCATTGCAACAGGGTCGTTAGCATTACCAGCAAAAACGATGTCGCAGAAGCCAAGGTCCATCATACGTTTTGTTGATTTTTCACTATGGCACATACCGATAACTTTTCCAGTAACTCCTACGCGTTTTTTAGCTTCGTAGCAGCAAAGCATACCTGATTTTCCACCAGCACCGATGATAAGAACTGTGTCACCAGGTTTGCAAAGTTTTGCTGTTTGAGCAGGAGCACCAGCAACGTCCAATGCTGAAAGAGCCAATTTTTCAGGCATATCATCAGGAATCTTAGCATAAATACCGCTTTCGAAAAGAATAGCCTTACCTTTAATGTCAACTTGGTCAACATCTTCGCGGATCTCTAAAATTTCGTCAATGCGAAGTGGAGTTAAAGAAAGAGAAACCAAAGTAGCAATCTTATCACCCTCTTTCAAATCGATTTTACCCTTTAAAGCATCACCAATTTTTTCAACAGTACCTAATAACATACCGCCAGAACCAGTACGACGATTACGATGCTTTCCTTGTAACTCAACATTGAGCAACATCTCCTTCTTCATCTCTTCTTTGTCGTGGTTGCAGAAATTAGCAATATCTGTAAATGATGCAGAGTCAATATTTAAAGTTTGAACATCAATAAGGATTTCATTGTCGTAAATTTCATCCATATTGTTGTCGATTTTGTTAGCGGGTTGTGGAAGAACGCCCTTGGGCTCAATTACTCGGTGAGTTCCGAATTTGTTACCTTTCTTTTGCATAAACGTGATTTTTTTAGGTTAAAAAATATTGATTACTAATATATTACAACTTCATCTGTAAAAACAATTTCAAGTTGCAAATATAAAAAAATAAAATTGAATTTTCAATACGGAAAAATGAAAAAAAATAATTCTTCTTAGAGTGCTGTAATAAAGAAAATTTTCTATTTTTGCAGTCGTGAAAAAAATGGAGTAAAATTTGTTGTTTACATATTTAAATACCTGATAATCAATAAAATAAAAAGATATGAAAAAATACAATTTAACCATTAACGGAACAAAATATTCGGTTGATATTAACGGTATCGAAGATAACAAAGCGAATATTGAAGTTAACGGAACACCTTACACAGTGGAATTAGATATGGAATCTATTCCTACAATGCAAAAATCACAACCTAAAGTGGTTCGAGTAGCTGCTCCAGCTCCCAAAGCTGCACCCGCCGCTCCTGCCGCAGTACCTGCCGCACCTGCCGCTCCAACAGCAGGCTGTGTGTTGAAATCACCACTTCCAGGTACTATTTTGGATATCTTTGTAAATGCAGGAGATACCGTAAAAGCAGGTCAACATCTTATACTTCTTGAAGCTATGAAAATGGAAAATAATATTGATGCTGATCGTGATGGTGTTGTAAAAGAAATTAGAGTTCGCCGCAACGATTCTGTTATGGAAGGTGATGTACTTTTGGTAATTGAGTAATCTTAATAAGTGAAGTTATGTTTGAATTTTTTCAAGAA
>Ga0233362_1000129_pt1 | contig 16266 bp, 13 predicted proteins | sample ElkDunMinimDraft_22_FD_180674 | JGI IMG/M metagenome (GOLD analysis project Ga0233362, IMG submission 180674) | Fecal eukaryotic communites from dung pellets of Tule Elk in California, USA - Elk Dung C1 | ecosystem: Host-associated > Mammals > Digestive system > Large intestine > Fecal | place... | reverse complement strand
CACAATTGAAAGATAAAATTTTGGAAAATAAAGGGGATATTGCAGTTTTGATGTTCTTAGATGTATTTAAACGAGACCAAAATGTGGCGCTTCATAAAGATGTTGTGAAAACATTGGCGCAAAATTATCCTACTCATCCATTGGTACAAGAGCGCGTGAAGATTGAAGCAAGTGCTCCAGCATCTACTGCCGTGGGTGCCGAAGCTCCCGAATTAGAATTTCCAAACCCAGAGGGTAAGTTGATGCGCTTGTCCGATTTACGAGGGAAAGTTGTGCTCATTGATTTCTGGGCATCTTGGTGCCGCCCTTGTCGTATGGAAAATCCAAATGTGGTTAAACTTTACAACCAATATAAAGATAAAGGTTTTGATATCTTTAGCGTTTCGTTAGATAGTAGTCATGATAGTTGGGTTGCCGCTATTGCAGCAGATAAGTTGACATGGCCCAATCACGTGAGTGACCTTAAGAAGTGGGGAAGTGCAGGAGCTAAGTTATACGGAGTTAACTCTATTCCTTGTACCTATTTGATTGATAGAGATGGAAAAATCTTGGCAAAAAATTTAAGAGGGGATGCTTTGGCACGCGCTCTTAAAGAGATTTTTGGTGAATAATCTGTAACTCTTTTCAACCTAAATTATTGATGAAAAATATTCGAAATTTTTGCATTATAGCACATATTGATCACGGCAAAAGTACTCTCGCCGATCGTCTTCTACAACATACAAATACAATTTCTGAACGAGATTTTCAAGACCAAGTTCTAGATGATATGGACTTGGAACGTGAAAGAGGAATTACGATAAAAAGTCATGCTATCTGCATGAATTACAATTATAAGGGTGAGAAATATGTATTGAACTTGATTGATACTCCTGGTCATGTTGACTTCTCGTACGAGGTATCACGTTCTATCGCTGCTTGCGAAGGTGCTTTATTGTTAGTTGATGCTACGCAAGGTGTGCAAGCACAAACTATTTCCAATCTCTATTTGGCTATTGAGAATAATTTGGAGATTATTCCCGTGCTTAATAAGATGGATATGCCAGCAGCAATGCCCGATGAGGTAAAAGACCAAATTGTTGACCTTATTGGTTGTAAACCTGAGGATATTATTGAAGCTAGCGGAAAAACGGGGCAAGGTGTTGAGGAGATTTTCGATGCAATTATCAATAAAATTCCAGCTCCACAAGGCGACCCCAATGCTCCACTTCAAGCATTGATTTTTGACTCAGTTTTCAATTCATATCGTGGAATTATTGCCTATTTTAGAATCTTCAACGGAACCGTAAAAAAAGGTGATTTAGTGAAGTTTATGGCTACTGAGCGAAATTATAATGCTGACGAAATCGGAGTTTTGCGCTTAAAGCAAGATTCTATGGATACGCTTTCGGCAGGTATGGTGGGATATATCATCTCAGGAATTAAAACCTCCAGCGAGGTGCGTGTGGGTGATACAATTACGCACGTGAGTCGTCCGTGTGATATGGCAATTGATGGTTTTGAAGATGTAAAGCCAATGCTTTTCGCAGGAATCTATCCAACGGAAGCCGATGATTACGAAGAATTGAGAGCTTCGTTGGAGAAACTACAATTGAATGACGCTTCTCTAACTTTTGTGCCTGAATCTTCTGCGGCTTTGGGTTTTGGTTTCCGTTGTGGTTTCTTAGGACTTCTTCACATGGAAATAGTACAAGAACGTCTTGATAGAGAGTTTAATATGGACGTTATCGCTACCGTTCCAAACGTTTCATACAATGTAATTACCACAAAAAAAGAGTTGTTAGAGGTGCATAATCCTTCAGGAATGCCCGCACCCAATCTAGTTGACCACGTGGAGGAACCTTTTATTATGGCACAAATTATTTCTAAGGCCGATTATATTGGAGCTATTATGAAACTTTGTCTCGATAAACGTGGAACTCTTCTAAATCAGGTATATATCGCTTCTAATCGAATTGAATTGACTTTCGATTTGCCTTTGGGTGAAATTGTTTTCGATTTTTATGATAAACTGAAAAGTATTTCAAAAGGATATGCTTCTTTCGATTATCATATTTCCAATTATAAACCAGCAAGTTTGGTGAAGTTGGATATCTTGTTAAATGGTGATTCTGTTGATGCTTTGTCATCGTTGATTCACGTGGATAACGCCTATCCTTTTGGTAGAAAGATTTGTGAAAAATTGAAGGATTTAATTCCGCGCCAACAATTTGATATTGCAATTCAAGCTGCTATCGGAACGAAAATTATTGCGCGCGAAACTATTAAGGCAGTGCGAAAGGATGTTACGGCAAAGTGTTACGGAGGTGACATTACCCGTAAACGTAAATTGTTAGAAAAGCAGAAAGAGGGTAAGAAGAAGATGCGCCAAATCGGTAAGGTTGAGGTGCCTCAATCAGCATTTCTTGCAGTGCTAAAACTTGACTAATTCGTTCAAATAGATATAGCGAATTGTTAGATTTTATTTTAATATGTAGGGAATCTCTTTTCGGTATGAAAAGGGATTCTTTGTTAATATAAACGTTAATTCCATTCCCAACAGAGTCCTGCGATATCTTTCCATGGAACTCCAGCCACATCTGCCACTTCCTGATTACAAATTTGTCCCATCAAACAATATATGGTTTGTAAAAGAATAGGACTAGTTTGTACTGCAGAACGAATGGAACTAGTTTGCGATACAATTCTGACCATTGAGGTGACTACCGCATTGTAATCAATATGTGTCTTTCCCTCTTTATCTGTAAAAAAGTAGTTTTTAAATGCCCAATTATCAGCAGCAGATTGTAAAAGATTTATTCCAAAAAAGGTAAGATGTTCCTGGGTGCTAAAATGTGCCCATTCGCTTGTAATTTGAGATAAGTCAAGGTCCGAGATGATAATTTTGGATTTTGAAATTAGGGTGTATTCTTTTTCTAAAAGTGATGAATGTTTGACGATTACTTGGCAAATTTTGATAACACTTTCTGCCGTATCGATAATTTCGGCGCCAATTTCCGAATAATCCATATTGGAATATTGTGCTTTGCTGCCATAATTGCGTTGCAGGTAAACTTGAATCCCATTTTCTACCCACATTTTTATTACGTGAGGAGGAATAATATGTGTATCTTCCGTATAATCAGATATGATTCCTACCGCAACACTCCGAGATTTGTTGTGGTATTGCAACTCCATAACGGCGGTTTCATACGAATTTTCTTCCTGCGAAAATGTTACTTTTAAATTTTCCATAGTCGTTATTGAATTATTTGGGCTGTAAATTTTCGTGTGGAATCGTCAATACGTTCAATATCTACCCGAACGTAAATGTCGTCCAAAAGTTCTTCAACCTTCTCAGTCCATTCAATAAAACAGTAGCTTCCACTATATAAATATTCTTGAAAGCCAATATCTTCCGCTTCTCGAATATCGTCAATCCTATAAAAATCGAAATGATATATAGGAACGTTTAGGTGTCCGTGATATTCGTTGACAATAGCAAATGTTGGACTTGAGGTAATATTCTGTACACCTAAATTCTCGCATATTTTTTTTATCAATGTTGTTTTTCCGCTTCCCATCTCTCCGTAGAAACAGAAAATTCTCTCCTCTGGAAATTGCTGAAGAAGTTTGTTAGCAACATTTTCTAATTGATTTTCATTGGCGGTTATTGATAGCATAATATTATTTCTTCTAAAGGTTTTTGTATGATTTTTTGTAATGAAATATTTTCATTTTCAGCTACTTCAGATATGATCTGTTGGAAGTAATATGCAATAGATCCAGAAAGATACCACGCTATTGAAGGATCAGGAAAATGAATTTTATTAAATCTGAAAAAGTGTGAAAAAGCGTCTGTACAGATGTTTCTAATTTCTTTGTTATTAATATTTTCTGATAGGAAAGGGGCGATTGATGCCAGAAACTTACGAGGAGATTCTTTGCCGTATAGTTGAGAAATAATTTGTATGGGTTCGAAGGATAACCATTTTTCAAACGTTTTACAGGTTTCTGAAGAAAGTTGTTTAGAAAGATATGCTTTTAGAAAACGTTTACCCAGGTCGATTCCGCTGCCTTCGTCTCCGAGTAGATAGCCTAGCGAGGGCGCAATGTGCGTAATTTTCTCGCCATCGTAGTGGCAAACTGCTGCTCCTGTTCCTAAAATTCCGACGACGCCGCTTCGTTTCTGACAAAGTGCGTGGCACGGGATTAAAAGGTCTGAATAAACTTCAACCTTTGCATGAGAAAATATTGTGCTGATAATTCTGCTGACGCGCTTGACATTCTCTTCGCGTAAACAACCTGCTCCGTAATGTTTGATGCTACGAATTTGACTAAGAACTGTTGCGAGTTGTTCATGTGCATATCGATATACATCTTCAATCTCCATATCTGTAGCATAGTTTGCATTTATGCCAAAAGTTTCAAAGTGATAAACCACTTTTTTATTGTAAATCGCAATAAATTCGCTTTTTGTAGCACCGCTATCGATGAGAATCTGCATGGCTGTAATTATAATAGGTCGGCTCTTTGGAAATTTGCAGGGTTGTTTCTTTTGTAGTGAGAAGCGTGATATCGCTTGATTAGTGGTGAATCTTCCAAACTTTTGTCGCCTTTGAAGTAGCGTTGGAAGATTTTGTCAGCTTCGTAGTAGTTGGGCACACCTAATTGCTCGCAGTCACAGCTGCTAATACCAAGTCCATCAACGGGAGTGGCCTCAATGCAACTTTGTAGTGCTTTGTATTGTTCAGAATTACACTCTTTTAGTAAATAAGTTGAAAGGTTGAAAACTTCCGTTTTCCAAAGAGGAAAGATCGGTGCATAGTCGCCAACATCGCCGTGTAAGGTCCAAAATCCTGTTAGAAATTCAGTATAATTGTCGGTCGAAATTACCATTCCGCGGTAGAGTTGTGCTAAATCGTACAAAACCATCATCCGCATTCTTGCTTTCATATTTCCCTGACGCATTTTGGAAAGGTGGGAATCGTCAAAGTTGATTAATAACTTTTTGTTTTCTAAAAAAGTTTCTGTCAAGTCAAGGTGTTGAAAGTCATTACAAAACGATTCTCCAACCCCAATTGAGCGTTCTATTTCGTCAGCCTTATTCGTTTCGATGGTGATTGAACGTCCGATAAGTGGAATTTGTAGTTCTTGACATATAGGTCGCAAAAGAGCAGCACATAATGCGCTGTCAATTCCGCCCGAAATTCCTAAAACGAGTGATTGTAAGCGGCTGTTTTTTACATAATTATATGTTTTTTCTCTGATTTTAGAAGCAGCTCTCTCTAAACTTTTTTCTTCAGAAAGAAAGGGGAAAAATGTAGCGTCAGGAATAATATGTTGATTCATAATTTGTTAGTTTTTAGGTCGTTTTGTTAAAGAAAATTTGTGTCGAATGCCACCACAGCAAGAAGGAGCAAAAAGGGAAATTGTTTCCAAGAAAACTTCTTGACTATTTTGTAACGGAGTTATATTAAAAGCGTTGTGCATTTTTGTCCAGAAGTGAAATTCGTTCCACGCAATAGGGGAGGCCTTGACCGCTTCAAAGTTTACCGCCGCTTTGAAGCAATTACTATAACTTCCGCCAATCTCAAGAGCAAAGTTTTGCGGTAAGATTAAGTCCGCCATTTCGCAGGTTTCATTCATGAAGTGTGCTTGAACACAGAGAAATTGTGCGTTTTTGCGAGCCAATTTGAAAAGTTCAGAGTCGCTTTGTGCAGGATTTTCGCCAAAAATGAAAAGGTTTTTAAAAATACCATTTTTCAACTCCTCAAAAATATTGTGCGGCTCGGTTGCAGGAGATTCGCATTGCCATAATTCTTGTAAAATCTTGATATATTCCTCGTCGAATTCTCTATTCCCTGCGCCACGCTGAGGTATAAATCCCATATCGAAAAGACCCTGACTATTACAACAACGTTTCAAAAGCATAATACCTGAACTGCTTTTGGCTTGCTTTTCTGTTAGAAACATCATGTTTTTAAGTTCCAAAAAAGTGGAAGCCGAACAACTTTTCTCGCTCAGAATAAATGCTGATTTAGGAATGTTAATCACTTGTTTGACAAACGATTTTACTATTTCTTCAGATACACCAGCGCGCAGATAGTATTCTTCTAAATTCTCATTCTGCATCTGTTGCAAAAATTCTTCATAGCGTAAAGCTAATCCGTTGGTGAAGATGCCAAATTGAAGGTTGTTCTTTATAATGTAAAGATTGACAGTATAAAAAAAAGTGTGTAAATCTCTAACCAATAGAGTGTTGTCGCATTCTCCTTGATAAGGAGACATCGGAATTTCTGTGATGAAAATAGTAGGAATTTTCTCCTCATTCCGTCGTTTTTGTATCAATTGGTGAATATGAGAATGCTCCTGCTGTAGGTTGCTACCTATAACGAAAATCTGTTTCGATTCCATCATTTCGTGTATAGGAAGAATATCATTTTTGTTCTGATTGAAGATGTCGCCATCTTTTAGGTAGTGAAACGAGTGAAGTGCATTGCTTTTGACGCCTGCGCGCGCCCATTTTTGAATCAGGTAGAGTATCTCATTTGTGGATTCTGGAGAGGCAAAAATAGCATTTTCGATAGGAGAAACAACACTCACTTTTTGTCTAATCAGTGCAACCGCTTCATCTATCGAAAGAGGATGCCATTTGCCATCTTTTTTGTGTAAAGGTGACAAAATTCGATCTTTACGATTAAAAATCAGACATCGATTTGTATAGCTTGAATCAATTATATTGTGTTGGTTGACAAAACCTTGTCTTGGTGTAATTTCAATAATTTCACCCTCATTTTCAATATAATTCAACTCAAACCCCTCACTATTAAAAGGGTCCACGCCAGGCAGAATGTTGTATTTACTTGTCATAGATTAATATTTGAATTTACTTCCTCCAACAAACTCACGAATAATAGAAGTGCCAGGAATTAGTGATTCTGGAATGGGTTTGAAATAGGATAAGAATTTAATGAGTCTGAAAGCTTCTGGATATTCGGGTGCCGTTTCAGGAACTTCAAAAAGGATTGGGAGTATGTATGGAAAAATTACACCCATTTCGTATAGAAGCGAGGTGTTAAACATTCTATCCGCATTTTCTTGGTATGGGAAGATATATTTTTCCTCACCATTGCGTACGCTGGGCCAACGACGAATGGTTTCTGCCGCAGAGTAACCACGGTAATTGTAATCGCGGATGATTCTGCGCAAAAGACGATTATCGGAGGTCGGAATCGGATTCTGCATATCAATGGAGAGACTAGTCAGGGCGGATACGAAAATTTTGTATTTCCAATTGTCGTCAATTTTTTCCGTTAATGCAGGGTTCAGACAATGAATGCCTTCAATAATCAGAATCGAGTTTTCTTCCATTTTGCACTTCTTGCCGTGCCACTCTTTCTTTCCAGTTGTGAAGTTGAAAACAGGAAGTTCAACCTCTTTGCCATCAAGTAGATCTTTAAGAGTTGTGTTGAAAAGTTCGATGTCAATAGCATCAATAGTTTCAAAGTTATATTCTCCATTTTCGTCACGAGGAGTATTCTCTCTTTCAACAAAAAAGTCATCTACTGAAATTTCGATAGGTTTGTAGCCCAAAATACTGAGTTGTATCGACATCCTTTTGCAAGAGGTTGTTTTTCCAGAACTTGAAGGACCGCTAATGAGAATTATTTTGCTATTTCGCTCTTTGATTTCATCTGCTGTATTTGCCCAAATCTTTTCCTGATAGGCTTCTGTTTGTAAAATTAAGTTTTGTATGGTTTTGTCCTCAACACGTTTATTGATGTCTGCTACGTAGGGTACACCCATCTGATTTGCCCAATCTTTAAACTCTTTGTAAACGGCAAAAAGTTTAGGCATTCTGCGCGTTTGACTAATTGTGTCAGGGCGTTTACGACTTGGAATTTTAAGAATAATTCCCGATTCGTAAAGCTCAATTTTGTACATTTTTATGTATCCTGTTGATGGAAGAAGATGACTGTAATAGTAGTTGACAACATTGTCCAGCTGATAGATAGTGGTAAACAAGCGCTTTCTGCCTCGGAAAATGTCAGATTTATCGGACAACCCCATCTGTTCGTACATATCCATCGCCTTTTGTGTAAAAACCTCTTTCCGCTCAAACGGAATATCCTTTTTAATGATTTCATCCATCTTTTGGCAGATTCTATTCACCACTTCCTGCGTTAAATTTTCCTGCATATTATCTATTTCGCAATATTTTCCGCCTGAAATAGAGTGAAGAATCTTTAATTTTGCTTCTGGGTAAAGGTCGTGAATCGCCTTGAAAAGGATGAAATATACAGACCGGAAGTACATCTCGTGACCATAACTTGAGGTTATATCAAAAAATGTTACAACACTTGGTTTGTGAATTTTGTAACTTAAAGATCGAACTTTATTGTTTACTAATGCCCCTAAAATATTGTTATCAAGAGATATGTTTTCCTCTTTAATAAAATCTGAAAGAGATTTTCCATATTGGAAATCAATATCTTTCTGAGTATTTGTACAAAAAATTGTTGCCATATATTTTCTTTTTAAAGTGCAAAAATACTATTTTTAATTTTATTATCTTTGCAGGTTGTAAAAAAATGAGATTTAATTATGAGAAAGATTGTTTTTCTTATCTCTATGTTGTTGGTTTTTAGCTCGTTTTTATATTCGCAGACAGCAAAATATAGTAATGAGTTTCTTTCCTTAGGAGTGGGTGCGCGTGGTTTGGCATTGGCGAATACAATGACAGCGCTTTCGGCAGATGCGATGGCAGCCTACTGGAATCCTGCTGGCTTGGGCAGAATGGACAGACGTTATCAACTGGCGATGATGCACTCGGAATATTTTGCAGGAATCGCTAAGTATGATTACGCGGGTGTGGCCTTAAAAATAGATGATCGTTCTTCGGTAGCATTTACCTATATTCGTTTCGGTGTTGATGATATTATGAATACAACACAACTGATAGATAATCAAGGAAATATTGATTATGATAGAATCTCTTATTTCAGTGCAGCTGATAATGCGTTTCTGCTGAGTTATGCATATAGTTTTGCGAATGTAAAAGGACTATATTTGGGTGCGAATGCTAAGGTTATTCACAGAAAAATGGGCGATTTCGCAGGTTCGTGGGGCTTCGGCTTAGATGCTGGCTTGCAATATGAAAATAAAGGTTGGCAGGCAGCGCTAATGTTACGAGATGTAACTAGCACATTCAATGCTTGGCACTATTCATTAACGCCCGAAATGGAACAAGTTTTTCTTGAAACAGGTAATGAACTGCCCCAAAATGGCTTGGAATTGACAATGCCTAAACTGTCACTTGGCGGAGGAAAATATGTAGAGTTTGGAAAAGGTTTTAATGCCACTTTTGCTATCGATTTCGATTTTACTTTCGATGGAAAGCGAAACCTTTTGGTGAAAAGCAATATCTTGAGTATGGATCCACACTTCGGAATGGAGTTTGCGTATAAAAAGATTGTTGCCTTGCGCGCAGGTATTGGTAACTTTCAACAGGAAGTAGATTTTGATATGAAGAAGAAAACTACCTGCCAAATTAGCCTTGGTGTGGGCGTGGGTATTAAGAATTTTTGCTTTATTGATTATGCTTTTACCGATATAGGTGATTTGTCAGGCGCACTTTATTCTCATGTTTTCTCTATCCGCTTGGCTGTGGATAATTTTAAAAGGAAAAAATAGACTATGAGAAATATTTCAGTTTTATTTATTGGAATCTTGTTAATCGTTCAATTTGCTGTAAGTGCGCAACCTTTGCCAGGTAAACCACTTGCTTCTTCCGATACGCTCAAGTATTATTATGAGGGAGAATTGAAACTTAATAAGCAAAATTCATTGCGAATATCATTTCTTTTTAAAGTATTGAATGATAGTGTTATAGATGTATGCGCTGATTCGCCAGACCAGTTCGCTTTCGATATTCCAGTGAGTCGCTATTACCTTACTTCCGATTCTCTATATTGTCAAATCGCTTCTGTTGCGGCATCATTTAGCGGAAATGTTGTTGGTGATCATTTTGAAGGTGTTTTTAAGCAAAGCGGGAAAAAATGGAATACCACGCTTTTTAATAAGAGCGAACGGAAAGTTTTGATCGATTTGCGCCCCCAAATTCCTCAACCGCCGTACAAGTATGCTGAGAAAGAGTTGGAAATTGAAGATAAGAGCGGGAAAGCCGCACCCATTATTGGTACTTTGACAACGCCAAAGAGTCCCAAAGCTCTTCTCATTTTAGTTTCAGGTTCAGGTTGGCAAAATCGTGATGAATATATTATGGGACACTCGCCATTTTGGGTGCTTTCCGATTTTTTATCCAATGCGGGTTATGCCGTTTTTCGTTATGACGACCGTCCTATGCAACTTTTTAAGAAATCAACGACCTTCGATTTTGTAGAAGATGTTGATCGCATTATCGCTCATTTTAAACACGATACTATGTTGAGGAATATTCCCATAGGTGTTGTCGGACATAGTGAAGGCGGACTAATAGCTTTTATGATGGCCGCAAAAAAGAGAAAGGTTGACTTTATTATCTCTCTGGCAGGTTGCTCAGAACATATTTCTCAAGTTCTACTCTATCAATCGGAAGCGTTGTTGAAATTGGATACAACGATTACAGAAGAGATGAGAACTGCCTCGATGAATCTTAATAAGAAGATTTATAAAGCGTTGGAAGATTCTAAATCTGCAGATAAATTTACAAAATTCTATGTTGCTGAAATAAAGCGTTATAATGAGATGATGAAGGGAGATGGAAATGAAGAAAATATTCTTTCTCAAAGCGAAATTCTATCTCAATTATCCGCTCTCAATTCTCCGTGGTTTAGAACTCTATTTTCTATTTATCCTGAAAAATATATTAGAAAAATTAATGTTCCTGTCTTGGCGATGAATGGTACTAAAGATCTTCAGGTTTATTACAAAACAAATCTTGATATACTCCAAAAATATCTTCCCGAAAATAAATATCATAAATTTATCTCTTTAAACAATCTGAATCATCTTTTTCAGGAAGCAGATACGGGTTCTCCGTATGAGTATGGAAAGATCTCACAAACATTCTCTCCTTTAGCTATGAATGAAATTTTGTTGTGGTTGAATGATTTAATTGAAAATATAAATAAAAGAAAATAATGAAGACAATTTTAATTACCGGTGCGTCCGGAGGATTCGGTGAAGCAATCGCCAAGACATTAGCAAAACAGAATGTAAATTTGATACTTACAGCAAGAAATGAGAAGGCTTTGTTGCAAGTTTGTGATGAGATTCGTCAAACAACACAATCACAAGTGTTACCATTGGTGTTTGATGTTCGTGATTTCCAAGCATGCGAAAAAGCAATTCAATCCATTCCTGAAAATATGAAAAATATTGACGTTTTGGTCAATAATGCGGGCTTAGCAGTGGAAATGAATACTATTGATAAAGGTGCTATTGAAGATTGGGAAAGAATGATAGATACCAATATCAAAGGGTTGCTCTATATAACTCGTTTGGTTTCTCCTGGAATGGTAGAACGCAAGTCAGGACACATTATCAATATTGGATCTACTGCAAGTCGAGAGGTATATGTAGGTGGCAATGTGTATTGTGGAACGAAGCACGCCGTTTTGGCATTGTCAAAAGGTATGAGAATGGATTTCCTTCCACACAACATTAAGGTTACAGTGGTTTGCCCTGGTGCAGCCGAAACCAACTTTTCTGTTGTACGTTTCCATGGTGATAAAGAACGTGCTGATAAAGTGTACGAAGGTTATACTCCGCTCGTGGCAGAAGATATTGCTAACGTGGTTGAGTATGTGCTTTCGCTACCAGAACACGTTTGTATCAATGAGATTAATATGACTTGTACAGCACAATTCAATGGTAATATTATAAGAAAGTAGATCGGATTTTTTGGGAAAGGTAGGAGTTTGTAGTTTTTTTCGTACCTTTGCGGACTTTAAAATTATCATTTTAGTTTAAATAAGTAAATTCAAATATAAAAATAGAAATCAATGAGAAAAAGCAAAATTGGTCTTGACTTTAACAAGGTTGATTCAGCTAAAAATTTGGCACGTCAAATTGCTGAAGATGTACAAAATTTCGTAAATCAATATACGACAGTGGCTGTAGAACGTACACTTTGTCGTTTAATCGGTATTGATGGTGTGGACAGCAACGATGCCCCACTTCCTAACGTGGTAGTAAACTCTATCCACGATAAAGGTTTGCTTAATCAAGGAGTGTTGTTCTATATCGGAAATGCAATTATTGAAACAGGATTAGCGCCTCAGGAAATTGCGGAGAAAATTGCCGCAAATGAGTTGGATATCACAAAATTAAAGATCAATAATCATAAAGATATCGAAGCGGCAATTGCCCCCTATATTACCAACTGTATAGAAAAAATAAAAGGCAATGTGGCTCGCAGAAACCAATATTTAGATACTATCGGTGAGGGCGCAAAACCTTATCTATATGTAATTGTAGCTACAGGAAATATCTATGAAGATGTGGTTCAAGCACAAGCAGCAGCTCGTCAAGGTGCAGATATTATTGCTGTAATTAGAACTACGGGACAAAGTTTGCTCGACTACGTTCCATACGGAGCAACAACAGAAGGCTTTGGTGGTACTTTCGCAACCCAAGAAAACTTCCGGATTATGCGTAAAGCTCTCGATGAGGTGGGTGAAGAGGTAGGACGTTATATTCGTCTTTGTAACTATTGTTCAGGACTTTGTATGCCTGAAATCGCCGCTATGGGGGCTTTAGAAAGATTGGACGTAATGTTGAATGATGCGTTGTATGGTATCTTGTTTAGAGATATCAATCCACAACGTACAATCATTGACCAATATTTCTCCAGAATTATCAATGGTTTCGCAGGGGTAATCATTAATACTGGTGAAGATAATTACTTAACCACTGCCGATGCTTACGAACAAGCACATACAGTTTTGGCTTCTGACTTAATAAATGAGCAATTGGCTTTATTAGCAGGAATGCCAGAAGAACAAATGGGCTTGGGACATGCTTTTGAAATGGATCCTGAATTGGAAAATGGTTTCCTTTATGAACTTGCACAAGCACAAATGCTTAGAGAGATCTTCCCGAAAGCACCGCTCAAATATATGCCACCAACCAAATTTATGACAGGAAATATCTTCCGTGGCGAAATTCAAGACGCACTCTTTAACCAAATCGCTATCTGGACAGGACAAGGATTGCAACTTTTGGGTATGATTACCGAAGCAATACATACTCCATTTATGTCTGACCGTTACTTGGCAATTGAAAATGCTCAGTACATATTTAAGAATATGAAAAATATTGGTGATGAGGTTGAATTTAAAGAGGGTGGAATTGTAAGACAACGTGCTGCAAAAGTTCTTGATGATGCTCATCAATTGTTGCAAGATATGGCACACGAAGGGCTTTTCCAAGCTTTAGAAAAAGGTATTTTTGCAGATATCAAACGTTCAAAAACGGGTGGAAAAGGTTTGGCAGGCGTTGTTGCTAAAGATGAAAACTATTTCAATCCATTTATTGATATAATGAAAGCTCGTTAGAAAGGATTTTAGGGTTTGAAAAAGAGAATTGCACTTTTAGGCTCAACAGGTTCTATCGGCGTTCAAACGCTTGAGGTGGTATCTTGTTTTCCAGAGCATTTTGAGGTTGAGGTGCTGACTGCTCATTCCAATACAGAGTTGTTAATACAGCAAGCAAAGCAGTTTCAACCCAATTGTGTGGTGATTGCTGATGAAACGCAATATCGACGGGTGAAAGAAGCTTTATGGAGCGAGGATATAAAGGTATATGCTGGTGCTAATGCGCTGTGCGATGTTGTTGAGATGTCAACCGTTGATGTTGTGGTTGCCGCAATTGTTGGCGTGGCAGGTTTAGCCCCCGTCTATCGTGCTATCTGTGCTGGAAAGCCTATTGCCTTAGCAAATAAGGAAACCCTGGTGGTGGCTGGAGAGTTGATGACAAAAGCTGCAGCAGAGAAAAACGTGCCACTTTTGCCCGTCGATTCGGAACATTCAGCTATTTTTCAATCGCTCGTTGGTGAACAATTTAATGCTATCGAAAAGTTGATTATCACGGCAAGTGGTGGCCCATTCCGAGGGAAAAAATATAATGACCTTCTGGCTGTTACACCAGAAGATGCGCTGAAACATCCTAATTGGAATATGGGACGAAAAATCTCTATCGATAGTGCGACTTTACTCAATAAAGGATTGGAAGTGATTGAGGCAAAATGGCTCTTCAATGTGCCATTGGAAAAAATTGAAGTGGTGGTGCATCCACAGTCTATTATTCACTCTTTAGTGCAGTTTGAAGATGGTTCACTAAAAGCTCAGTTAGGGTTGCCAGATATGAAACTTCCTATTCAATATGCCTTAACTTTTCCTTTTAGAATGCCGAGTGATTTTCCGCGTTTCAATTTTTCCGATTTTCCATTTTTTTCTTTTGAAAAACCAGATTATGAGACTTTTGCTTGTTTGCAATTAGCTCTCAATTCTGCAAAAGTTGGCGCAGATCGTCCTTGTGTAATGAATGCTGCTAATGAGGTTGCCGTGCAGAAATTTCTACAACGCCAAATCTCATTCTTGGAAATTCCAAAACAGATTGAGTTCGCACTTGGAAAAGTTCCATTGACAACACCTAACTCTGTAGAGGAATATTTAGCTGTAGATTATGAAACGCGTCAACTGCTCCAATCTTGCTAATCTCTTAATTCTTAATCCTAAAATTGAAACGAAAAATAATGATAAAAAGATAAACTAAATTTGCTATATTTGCAGAACTTATTGAAATTGAATTATAAGAAAAGGAATTTATATAAAATATTAAAACAGAATAACTTATGAGTGGAGGATTGTATTCTACCGAACAAAAAGATTTTGACCGGACGTTAGATTTAACCAATATTAAACCATACGGCGATACAATGAACGATGGTAAAACACAATTGAGTTTTACTTTACCAGTTCCTGTTGGTGACGAAGCTATAGAAGCCGCTAAACAATTAATGAAGAAGATGGGTTTTGAAAATCCACAAGTTGTCTATTATAAAGAGCTTGCAGAAGGCTTCACTTTTTTCAATTGCTACGGCTCTTGTGTTCATACCGTTGATTATAGCACGATTAAAGTTGATAAAGTTGACTCAACCGTTATGAGTATGGATGAAACTGACGATTTTATCAAAGAGCGTATAGGACGCAAAATTGTGGTTTTGGGTGCAAGCACTGGAACTGATGCTCATACCGTGGGTATCGATGCAATTATGAATATGAAAGGCTATGCAGGTCACTATGGTATTGAACGTTACAAAATGTTTGAGACGTTGAATATGGGTAGTCAAGTGCCGAATGAAGAGTTTATTGCAAAAGCTATTGAGATGAAGGCAGATGCATTGTTGGTTTCACAAACAGTAACACAAAAAGATGTTCATATCAAGAACCTTACTGAGTTGATAGAGATGTTAGAAGCAGAAGGTTTGCGTGATAAACTGATAGTATGTTGTGGTGGCCCTCGCATCTCTCACGAATTGGCGAAAGAGTTGGGGTATGATGCAGGTTTCGGAATGAATTCGTATGCTGATAACGTTGCTTCTTATATTGCAGAAGAGATGGATAGACGTATTAATGGAAAGAAATAATTTAAAATTAGATATTATGGATAAAAATCAAATCAGAGAAGTGATTGCCAAGAGAGTGGCAAAAGAATTGAAGGATGGTGATGTTGTTAATTTAGGTATCGGTTTGCCCACTATGGTGCCTAATTATGTACCAGAAGGTGTGAACTTGATTCTTCAATCGGAAAATGGTCTTTTAGGTATGGGAAAAACTCCAGCTGAAGGAGAAGAAGACTCTCATTATATCAATGCAGGTGGTGGTTATATAACTGCTAATGAGTATGCTACTGCATTTTCGTCTGCGCAATCGTTCTGTATTATCCGCGGTGGTCATGTTGATGCAACCATCTTAGGTGCAATGCAGGTAGATGAAAATGGAGACCTTGCTAACTGGATGATTCCTGGTAAATTGACTCCTGGTATGGGTGGCGCTATGGACCTTATTGTAGGTGCAAAACAGGTGATTTTGGCAATGGAACATACCGCAAAAGGAAATCCTAAAATCTTGAAAAAATGTAACCTTCCGCTTACAGCAAAAGGTCAGGTGAATCTTATTGTTACTGAAATGGGCGTGATGGAAGTGACTCCAAAAGGTATCGTTTTGAAAGAGATTAATCCTGAATTTACTGTGGAAGAGGTTCAAGCGGCTACGGAAG
>Ga0233362_1000126_pt1 | contig 16529 bp, 20 predicted proteins | sample ElkDunMinimDraft_22_FD_180674 | JGI IMG/M metagenome (GOLD analysis project Ga0233362, IMG submission 180674) | Fecal eukaryotic communites from dung pellets of Tule Elk in California, USA - Elk Dung C1 | ecosystem: Host-associated > Mammals > Digestive system > Large intestine > Fecal | place... | reverse complement strand
ATTTCTACTTTGTGTTACCTCTATCTTTCTTTATGCTTTATATGTCGGTTTTTGAAGTAAATTCCAACGTATTAATGCGGATAGCGTGGCCCAAATTTATTCGTGAGGTAGGGGTTCGGGCAATGTTACTTATTAGTTATCTACTTTTTGGATTTGGAATTATTACGTTAAAAGGTTTAGTAATTGCATTTTGTGTAGTTTATGGTATTGCTGCTTTGTTGAATGTAGTTTTTCTTTTATCTATTAAGAAAATATCTTTTAAACCTGATTTTAAATTTCTTACCAAAGATTTAGTACGTAATTTTTCCTTTTATACGCTTTTTTTAGTAACAGCAGCGTTGGCAGGAAATATTACGCCAATTCTCAACACTTTTTTTGTTTCCGCCAAAATGGGACTAACCTTTACAGGAATTTTTGCCATTGCTAACTATATTGCTGCCGTGATAGAGGTTCCTTACCGCTCTTTGGGAACGATTGCGCAGCCGCAAATCTCAGCCGCTATTAAAGAAAATGATATTACAATGGCAAATAATTTGTGTAAAAAAGTCTCTTTACATCAATTATTGGCTGGTTCTTTTGTGTTTTTAATCATTTGGATTAATATCGATTTTTTGTTTGGAATAATTCCCAATGGAGATAGTTATGGAACTGGAAAGTGGGTGGTTTTTATACTCTCTTTGTCAAAACTTTTCAATTCCTCGTTAAGTGTTGGAATTTCAGTACTTAGTTACTCTCGTTGGTACTATTTATCGCTTGTTTTCACCTTTATTTTAACTTTTACTGCTATATTTTTAAATATAAAATTGATTTCTATTTTTGGAATGAACGGAGCGGCATTGGCAACTTTTATCTCCTACTTCATTTACTATTTGTGTGTTCTCTCTTTGATAAATTGAAAATGAAAACTTCTCCATTCTCTTTTTCTCAAATTAAGGTGGTTTTGTTGGTTGTTTCGTTATTTTTACTCAATGTAATTTGGCAAAATAATCTCTCTTCAATATTTGCTAATTTGCATTTTAGTTCATTTGTTAATGGAATGATAGAAGCTTTGCTAAAAACGGTTCTAATAGTAGGTTTAGGCATATTTTTAACTTACTATTTGAAGATTTCAAATGAGATTAATTCATTGATTAAAAAAGCATTAAATATAATCAAACGTTGAAACAAATAGTGATATCTATTTTTCTTTTTTTCAGAAAAATATTTTCTGGATTTTTGATAGGATTGATAAAGGTTTATCAATATACACTTTCTCCATTTATAGGAAGAAATTGTCGTTTTATGCCATCTTGTTCCAATTATGGAATTGAAGCATTACGTAAACATGGGGCAATAAAAGGCTCAATTTTGACCATTTATCGTATTCTACGTTGCAATCCGTGGGGCGGAAGTGGTTACGATCCAGTACCTGAAAAATTCACGTTAAAACGCGAAAAAAAAGGTGAATTTTGATTTTCACCGAAATTCACCTTTTGAGATTATCCTTCGAAATATCCAAATTTTTTCATCATCAACTCCTGATTGCGCCAATCTTTAAGCACTTTTACAGATAGTTCAAGGAAAACGTGCTTTTGGATGAACTCTTCAATAGCTTGGCGGGAGACAATTCCCAACTGTTTAATAGCGCAGCCTTTATTTCCAATGATAATACCTTTTTGCGTGTCGCGCTCAACATATAACATAGCGCTGATTCGCACCATCTCTTCCTCCTCTTTGTAACTTTCTACTACTACTTCTACGCTGTACGGAATCTCTTTTTTGTAAAGTAAAAGAATCTTTTCTCTGATGATTTCGGAGATAAAAAAGCGAGTAGGACGGTCGGTAAGTTCATCTTTAGGAAAAAATGGGGGAGAAGGAGGAAGAAAAGAGATAATTTTTTCCAATAAAATATCCAAATTTAGCTGTTGTATTGCTGAAATTTCAATGATTTCCGCTTTAGGAAGAATGGTTTGCCATAATGCTTTAGCAGCCGCAATTTCTTCAGCAGTAGCTTTATCAATTTTATTGATTACTAATAAAATAGGAATTTCAAATTTGTTCAATCTTTCAATAATTTCCTGCTGATATTTGGTTTCGCCACATTCTACCAAATAGAGAATCAGATCAGCGTCTTTTAAAGCTTCGTTGACAAAGCGCATCATCATTTCCTGCATTTTATAGGCAGGTGTTAAGATGCCAGGAAGGTCAGAATATACAATCTGATAATCATCTCCGTTGACAATTCCTTTAATTCTGTGTCTTGTAGTTTGGGCTTTGGCAGTGATAATAGAAAGCGGTTCACCCACTAAATGGTTCATTAGAGTACTTTTTCCCACGTTGGGGTTTCCAATAATATTTACAAAACCTGCACGATGTGTATTTTCAGTCATAGTTATCTTATTATAAATTCTTAATTTTCAGAAGCATACCATTCTGCAAAAGATTTAGGGGTTTCCATAAGTTTTAAAGAAAATAGGGAAACATTTTCTGGAAGAATGGCAGAAATTCTTTTAGCAAAATCACAAAGAAGATTTTCGGTAGTAGGGGAGTAGTCCACAAAAAATACTCTTTCAAATTGCTTTTTTAGTTCGTGGTGCAATTGATTATTTTCATCTTTTTTCAAAATGAGTGCGTGGTCCCATCTTTCATCTAACTCTTTATTAATCAAATTTTTCAATACTGAAAAGTCGATTAGCATTCCGTTTTTTGGAGTACTATTTTCGGGTAAAGTTTCACCCTTTACGGTAACTTCTAATTGGTAAGTATGGCCATGAATATTTTTACATTTTCCGTCGTAACCAGGAAGAGCGTGAGCCATATCAAAATTAAAAATTCTAGTAATACGAATTGTTGCCATTTTATTGAATGATAAGTTTTTGGATTTTGGAATAGGTGGAATTATAAATTTTAATCAGATAAAAACCTTTTGGGAGATGTGAAATGGAAATTTCTGTATTTTGCTGATTTAAAGAATGCTGTTCTATTAATTGTCCAGAAAGGTTTAGAATTTGGCAGAAAGATTTTAAATTGAGAAATTTTTCAGGAATAAAAATAGTAATAAAGTCTTCTGTTGGATTAGGAGAAATTTTTGTATATAATTGATTTTCATATTCTTCAACAGAAGAAAGCAAAAATATAGCGAGAGTATCACTTCCAAAAATTTTCTCAACTAAATCAGGAAAGTCGATAAAAGGATTTCGGTTTCCTTGAATTTCGTAAACTGCATTATTTCGTTCAATCTCCTTTTCACTAACGGGGTCATCGATATGCCATTGCAGCATAATTTCGAGAGCCCAAGGTTTTAAATCGCTTCCAATAAAAGCAGAAGATTCGGTTTGCGATAAATCTTTATCCATATAGCGGGTTGCCATATAGAAAAGTGTGCGTGCAAAATCGCCTTTGTAGGCATCAATAGGTTCAAATACAGTTCCGCTATAGCCATTTGTTGAGTTTAGTCCTAATTTAGAGCCATTAGTACTTGTCCAAGTAGCGTTTTCCACTTCCCCGAAAGGAAAATTACCCCGTTTGTTATTTACATAACCATCAGTAGGGTAGAGGTGAAAAAGGTCGGTGTACATTGGATATTGATCGTCAAACCAGCTTTTAGGAACGCTATGTTCGCGGTTAAAGCAGTCGCCTTCGCTATTGTAGTTTCCACATTGTTTGTCAAAGGTGTAAGAATAGGCAGAATTTCCGTCAGGATTATCAGAATACATATCCCAAACCGTTCCGTCATTTTTGGCATCGGTTTGTCGGAAATGTTCCCATAAACTACTGTAACTTTGTTGATTATGATTTTTTATGATATTAAAAAGGGCTATGCGCAATTGATTTCCGCTTTTACCATCAGCAATATTGTAGTAGTAGGCAGGAGCCTGCGCAGAAGCCAAAAGAAATAGCAGTAAGAAAAGAGTACTTAAAGTGAGATTTTTCATTTTAGTATTGTTGAATATCTTCAGAGAAAAATTCCAATTGTACACCTGCTTTTCGGAACATCTCTTCCGATTCAGCACCAGCATGATATTTTTTTTCGCAAACTACGCGGGTAATTCCGCAGTTGATAATGAGCATTGCACAAACACGGCATGGTGTCATTCTGCAATATAAAGTACTGTCGATAAGCGAAATTCCTAATCTTGCCGCTTGACAAATGGCGTTTTGTTCTGCGTGAACAGTTCGTACGCAGTGATTGGTAATGGAGCCATCTTCATGAATGGTTTGCTTCATCTGGTGTCCTACATCGTCGCAGTGCGGAAGACCTTTCGGTGAACCTACATAACCGGTAACTAAAATTTGGCGGTCGCGAACAATTACACAGCCGCTTCTTCCGCGGTCACAAGTGGCACGTTTGCTTACTGTATTGGCAATTTCCATAAAGTATTCGTCCCACGAAGGACGAACATTTTTATTCTCTTCCATCTTATTTGATTTTTAATTTTTGTCCTGCTTGAATATTTTCTCCATTGTTTTTCAGATTATTAAGAGAGATAATCTGTTTAATAGAAACGTTATAAATTCTCGAAATTTTATACAAAGTTTCACCCTGTTTTACAATGTGATAAACAGAATTAGGTGAATTTGTATTTATAATCTCTTCATCTTTTTCTTCATTTTTTTCAAGTTGATTATTTTTCTTTGTAGGCAAAGGCAAAATGTAGAAATCTTCAGGTGTTAATTCTAAGATGTTGGTTTTTAGGCGGCGTGTGGAGTTATCAATAACCTTTTCAGGGTCGAAAAATTCGTTCATAAAGCGCATTTCAAGGTGCAGAATGCAGAGGTCAGTATTTCCGCTCAAGCCTGCATTTCCAATTAAGTTACCCGCTTTTACAATTTGGCCAGGTTTAACAAAAGTTTCTTCTAAATGTGCATAAATGGTTTCCAATCCGTTGTAATGTCTTATTACGATACAATTTCCGTAGTCTCCATATTTTCGTACCATACGTACTACGCCATCGAAACAGCAAACAATAGGGTCGCCTTGTTCGAGAATATAATCTATTCCTGTATGAAATTTTCGGTCGCGTTGATTTCCATATTTAAGGGCGAGTTCTCCTGCGCACGGAAATACAAAAGGTGAGTTATTCTCTTGAACAAGAATAATTTTGATGAGATTATCAAAAAATGGAATTTCTAATTTTTGAGAGCGAATATGAAGTGTATCCCACAAATTATTATAAAGATTAAAAGCGGGAATTTGATAATTTTCATGCACAAAAGATTTTTTTCCGTTGAAATGGTCGGAAAAATTAGCAGATAAGTTTTGGGAAGATACTAAAGTTATGTTTTGCGTATTTTCGTTAATATCCACATTAATTCGTTGAGAATATGCAGAAAAACAACTAATTACAAAAATAATAAAAAGAAATCTTTTCATTTTTGTTTCATTTTATGAATGATATTAGTACTTGAAAATCCATCTACAAATGCAATTGTAATTACTTGACCACCATTTTTTTGTACAAAGTCAGCACCGACAATCTGGTTGATGGAGTAATCGCCGCCTTTTACCAAAATATTGGGAACGATAGCTTCGATGAGGTTTTTAGGAGTGTCTTCTTTGAAAAGAATAACGAAATCTACAGCTTCTAATGCGCTTAAAACACCAGCACGCGCCCACTCAGGATTTATGGGTCGGCTTTCTCCTTTCAATCTTTTTACGGAATTGTCGCTATTTAGTCCTAAAACAAGAAGATCTCCCAACTCTTTGGCTTTTTGAAGGTAATCTACATGTCCGTAATGCAAAACATCGAAGCAACCATTGGTAAAAACGATTTTTTTATCTTGCAAAGTGGGTTTCAATGCGATAAATTGCTCTAATGTAATCACTTTATTCCTCATAACTTTTAGATTTTGAATTTTTTTCAATTTGTGAAACATAGACAAGAGCTACGATTCCTAAAATAATAGAGGTAGTAGTTTGAACTAACCAATTTACCATACCTACGGTAAAACCTTGATTATAATCGATATTGTAAAGAATTAGAACGCCAGCTACCATCAATGGATATGCGCCCAAACCTCCTTGAGCAATAACAAACGATAGGGTAGAAAATGCTAAGATTGTGAGTGCTGGCATAGGACCTAAATGTTGTAAAAAGTCGAAAGCGAAAAAGCTTGCGTAAACGCTCAAGAAGTAGAAAATCCAAATTCCAAAAGAGTAGAGAATAAAAAGAGTTTTATTTTTCATATTTTTGACAGAGATAAGACCTTGCCAAATACCTTTCATAAACTCATAGATTTTTAGAAATAAGGAGGATTTTTTCCAATATTTTCGGGTAAAATAGATGGTTCCTACAAGAGCTAAAAAAGCGAAAAATAGGACATATAAGGTGTAATTTGTAGCAATAGCAAAGAATTTATCGCTCAACGCATCTTTCACAGTAGTTCCTTTTTCATCGATAGAGAAATGAGAAATAAGAGTAGAGTTTGTCAATGCAGCAACCAAGAAAAGCAGGAGCCAAATTACAATATCGATAATTCTTTCTGTAACAATGGTTCCTAAACTCTTCTCAAAAGGAATATTATCACATCGTTTTAAGAAGGAGCAACGCAAAACTTCTCCTAATCGAGGGAAAGCTAAATTACCTAAGTAACAAATCATTACAGCAAAGAAAGAGGTTCTTTTCGTCACCTTAAAACCTAAAGGTTCAATCATAAGAATATTGCGCAATCCTCGAACGTAGTGTGAAGCAATTTCAAAAAGGAAGCAGAGAGAAAGAAAAAATATACTTTTGGGATTTAGTAAGTTATTGAGACAATCTTTAATGACCTGAATATCATCAGATTGAAAATCTTTAATAGAAATCCAAACCAAAAGGATTCCTATCCCTAAAAAGAGAATAAATTGTAATATCTTTTTCAAGGTTTTGATTTTCATAGATTGATTACTTGATAATTTTATTCATTATAGAATCAATGGTTGTGTAAAGATGTTCAATATTTCCATCATTATTGAGGACAAAATCAGCTTGTTGAATACAAGCAGCAAGATTTTGTTTGTTAGGGTCGGTAGATGAGATTTCTCTTTTTTCGTTTTCGAGGAAAGTTTCGTAGCTGATAGAGTCCGTTTCGGAGTTTCGTTTTACCACTCTTTGGTAACGAATTTCAGGTTGTGCATCAACAGCTAAGAGAGTAAAATGGTTGGTTTTGCGCAGCGATTCCACCTCACCAGGTGTTCTAATACTTTCAATTACAGCATTTACATTCTCTTTTTCTGCTTGTTTATAAAGTTCATCGGTAATGAAAGAGGGAGAATTTTTTGCGCGTAGGTCGTTGGCAACCATTACGTAAGTATCTCGGTTTAGTGGAAGATTTCTGCGTGTTGCTTCTTCTATAAGATATTGTCTTACAGAGAAATGAGAAAACTTATAATGTTTCAAAAGGTATTCCACAATTGTACCTTTTCCTGCACCGATGGTGCCTGTAATGCCAATAATAACCATTTTCAAAAACTCTTTTATATTAACCTGCAAATTTACATCAAATTTTAATATATATCATTAAGATAAGGGAAATAAAAAAGAGCAACTAAAAAGTTGCTCTTTCATATTGCAAAAAACTCAATTAATACGAAATTTCAGTGATTTTGCTAAAAATGTTATTTAACTAAATCAACGATAGCTTTGAATGCCTCGGGATTATTCATTGCGAGGTCGGCGAGGGTTTTACGATTTAATTCGATACCCTTCTTTGCTAAGCTACCCATAAATACAGAGTAGGATAAGCCATATTCGCGAACGCCCGCATTAATACGGGTAATCCACAAACTTCTAAATGCTCTTTTTTTAGCTTTACGGTCACGATAAGCGTATTGTTGACCTTTTTCCCAAGTATTTTTGGCAACGGTCCATACGTTTCTACGTTTTCCGAAGTACCCTTTGGTACGATTCAAAATCTTTTTTCTTCTTGCTCTTGAAGCAACGTGATTTACTGATCTTGACATAAATTCTCCTTTCTTTTTACGTCAGCGGTTTATCTATATAAACTCTTAATTTGCTGATAGTAAAGTTAATAATTAATTTTTCTTATTGTAAGCCTAACATTTGTTTGATGGTTCCTTCCATCGATTTGTCGGCGATTGCGCTGTAAGCCAAGTTACGTTTTCTTTTTGTACTTTTTTTCGTAAGAATGTGGCTATGATAAGCGTGATGTCTTTTTACTTTACCGGTGCCTGTAAGAGTAAATCTCTTTTTTGCAGCGGATTTGGTTTTCATTTTTGGCATTGCTAAGTAATTTTTAATGTTAATATGATGAGTTTTCTGCTATCTTTTTATTTTTTTGGATTGATAACGATTATCATTCTCTTACCTTCCAATTTTGGCATTTGCTCCAACTTTCCATACTCTTCAAGGGCTTGTGCAAATTTCAATAAAATCAACTCGCCTTGATCTTTGTAAACGATGGATCTTCCTTTAAAAAACACATCCACTTTTACTTTACATCCCTCTTTTAAAAATCGAATGGCGTGGTTTACCTTAAAGTCAAAATCGTGATTGTCGGTTTGTGGTCCTAAACGAATCTCTTTAATAACAACTTTTGCAGATTTGGCTTTTATATCTTTCTGTTTCTTCTTTTGGTCATAAAGAAATTTCTGATAATCCATAACTTTACATACAGGCGGATTAACTTGTGGTGAAATTTCTACCAAATCCAATTCCATACTTTCTGCCAATGCTAATGCATCTCGTAAAGAAAGAATTTTAGGTTCCATACCTTCACCTACTACTCGAACCATGGGAGAGGTGATATATTCATTAATTTTGTGTGCTGCCTCTTTCTTCTGAGGTGCTGTCCTTTTTACATTGTTAGGACGAAATGGTTGTGTTGCGATAATTACTTCTTTTTAAGTTATTACTATTATTTTCTACCCCTATTTTTGGGGCGTGCAAAAATACACTTTTTTTATATTTGTACAACAGCTATCTGAAAAAAAAGTTTTCTAACTGTTTTTATTTTAAAAAGATAGATGATTTTGTTAAAAACATCCACGATTTATAATAAAAGAAGTTCCACCTAACGATGGAACTTCTTGAGGTCTCTTCCAGATTCGAACTGGAGTAAACGGTTTTGCAGACCGGTGCCTAGCCACTCGGCCAAGAGACCCTTTTTTCGTGCCGCAAAAATACAATTTTTTTTAATATATCCAACTCCTTGCCCTTTTTTTATTTTTAATTCCAATCTTATTCCAATTTTCTTCTTTTTTATCCCTGAAAATTTCCTACCTTTTTATTGTATATTTGCCAATGATTATATTCTTTTGAAAATTATTATAGTTGATTGAAAATTAAACAATTAAAAATAGCTTTATGAAAAAATTATTGGTATTATCTTTATCTTTTTTTCTCTTAATGTGCTCTTTTGCACAGGAAAATATTATTGATTTGGAGGGTGTTTTCAAAGGAAAATATCGTGTACAAGGCAGACCAAACTTGAGTTGGAGACCTAGTACAAATCAGATTTCAATTCTTAAAAATGATACAATTTTTCTGAAAAATCCGCAAAGTACGAAGAAAACAGTTTTTTTATGTTTGTCAGATGTTCAAAAGAAAATTGCGGATATTAATACGTTGCGCGGTTTTTCTTGGGTAGACCAAAATTCTATCTTTTTGAGTCAAAACAATCTTATGATTACTGTAACAGAAACGGGTATTCAAGTGAAAGAATTTCCAATCAAAAAGCAGGAAAATATTATTGATTACAACTTGAAAGAGTCGATTTTCGTAGTAAAAGTGGGAAAAAATGTATTTGTGAAGTCCGCTTTGAATAACTTCGAGCCAGTGTTATTATGTCCTGATACTGGAAAAAATATTGTGTTTGGTGAGTCGGTTCACCGTAACGAATGGGGAATAGGAGAGGGGCAATATATCTCTTCCAACGGAAAATATATCGCTTTTTATCGTATGGATGAAAGTATGGTAGATGATTATCCTTTGGTGGATATTACTGCTGATGTTGCTGATACCCGTATGATTAAATATCCGATGGCTGGTAGAAAAAATCATCAGGTGAAAGTGGGAATTTTTGACGTGGCAGCGTCAGCACAGAAAAATACGCCCGTTTATCATTATATCAAAACTGATATGGTAGATGGTGAATTTTTGACAAACGTTACCTTCTCTCCAGATGAAAGTAAACTTTATATTAGTCACTTAAATCGTGCACAAAATCATAGTAAATTGATTGAGTATGATGTGAAAACAGGTGATAAAGTAAAAATTTTGATGGAGGAACGCGATTCTCGCTATGTGGAACCCTCTTCTCGTATGCAATTTTTGACAAACGGAAATTTTATCCTTTTGAGCGACCGCGATGGCTGGCCTCATCTCTATTTACATAGCGCTGACGGAAAGCAAATTGCCCAATTGACAAGAGGAGAATGGTGCGTAACTGATTTTTTGGGTTGGGATAAAAAGGAGCAAAATATCTATTTCGTTTCAACAAATCCCTCTCCAGTTGACAGACAAGTTTATGCCGTAAATATCAAAAGTGGAAAGATGACAGCACTTACCACAACTTCTGGCACTCACACGCCCTATTTTTCGGAGGATAAAACCTATTTTATCGATTACTTTACTAACCTTGAAACTCCTTCTGTTATTGATTTGTATAATAATAAAGGAAAGAAAATTGAGGAGATTTTCCGTGCCGAAAATCCATACGCTAAAACTGATTTGGGTAAAACTTCTATTTTCACGATTAAAAATAAGGAGAATATTGATTTATACTGCCGAATGATTTTGCCTCCAAATTTCGATGCCAGCAAGAAATATCCCTGTATGGTGTATGTTTATGGAGGGCCACACTCTCAGTTGGTTGACAACACCTTTATGAGCGGTGGAGTGCATTTGCAATATTTGGCGCAAAAAGGTTACATCGTTTTCACGCTCGACAATCGCGGAACTGCAAATCGTGGTGTGGAGTTTGAAAAATGTATTCACAGAAATGTGGGTAAGCTGGAGATGGAAGATCAGATGTGTGGTGTGGAATACCTAAAAAGTTTACCTTATGTGGATTCTAATCGCATTGCTGTTGACGGCTGGAGTTATGGCGGTTTTATGACACTTTCGCTCATTACTACCTACCCTGATGTGTTTGCATCGGCAACTTGTGGTGGTCCGGTTGTAGATTGGCGTTGGTACGAAATTATGTACGGCGAGCGCTATATGGATACCCCAGAGGAAAATCCTGAAGGTTATGAACAAACTTCTATCATTAACAAAATCAAAAACTTAAAAACTCCGCTTCTTGTTTTCCATGGTGCACAAGATGATGTCGTTCTTTGGAAACATTCCCAATCTTTAATCAACCAAAGTATAAAAGATGGTATTTTGTTTGATTATTTTATCTATCCTAACCATCCTCATAATGTTTCTGGAATGGATCGCGTACACTTGTGGCGCAAAATTGAGCAGTTCCATCAAAAAAATTTGGGTATAGAACAGAAGGAGATTAAGAGTAGTTATCCACATAAAAAAAGAAGATAATTTAAAAAAACTATAAAGATGTCTGAATTTGATCATTTTGAATCAGCATTGAATGTGCAAGAGGGCATTGAACAACCCGAACAAGTTTCACCCTATTTGCATTTAAGAAAAAAAAGAGCACGTACTCTGCAACCTGCCGATTACTATGTGCAAGGGATTTTGGAGGGGAATCGTGTGATTTTAAGTCAAGCCATTACCTTGATTGAAAGTGTGAATCCGACCCATTTTCAGTTGGCACAGGAGGTGATAGAAAAATGCCTTCCTTACGCAGGAAAATCGGTGCGCGTGGGTATTACGGGCGTTCCTGGCGTAGGAAAAAGTACCTTTATTGAAGCAATTGGTAAATATCTTACAGGTTTAGGTTTGAAATTGGCAGTTTTGGCTATCGACCCCAGCAGCGAGCGCTCAAAAGGTAGTATCTTGGGCGATAAAACCCGCATGGAGGAACTCTCGGTAGATAAAAATGCTTATATTCGCCCTTCACCCTCTGGTTCTACATTGGGAGGTGTGGCCCGGAAAACCCGTGAAACGATTGTTTTGTGCGAAGCTGCCGGATTTAATGTTATTTTCGTGGAAACTGTGGGCGTCGGACAATCAGAAACGGTGGTAAAATCGATGGTTGATTTCTTCCTGCTGCTGCAGTTGGCAGGCGCTGGCGATGAGTTGCAGGGAATTAAACGCGGTATTATGGAGATGGCGGACGCTATTGTAATTACAAAAGCCGATGGTGATAATTATACCAAAGCCGTTGCCGCTACCGCTCTTTATCGCTCCGCGCTGAAACTATTTCCACCGCTCGAAAGTCAGTGGACTGTGCCTGTGGGAGTTTGCTCCTCTACGGAAAAGACTAATATTGAGCAGGTTTGGAAAATGGTAGAGGAATTTGTAAATCATACCCAAGAAAATGGATTTTTCCACAAACAGAGAACTGAACAACTGATAAAGATTTTCTACGATTGGATGGATTATAGTTTGAAGGATTCTTTCTACTCGGATAATGCGGTAGAACAGAAAATAGAAGAAATGGAGTTGATGATAAAGGAGGAGAAAATTACACCTTATCAGGCAGCTTCTCAAGTGATGGCAGTAAGTAAAGAAAAGGTCTAAATCTGTGTAAATTAGATTATAGAGTTATCTCTTATAGACTTGTACTTTACTAAAAGTTGCAGATATTCTAATTTATAGATTTTACAAATCTCTTTTTAAATATGAAAAAGAGAAGGATTCCAATGTGAAAGGCTCCTGCTGCTAACCAGCAGAAGAAAGTTCTAATTTCTATCCTTTTTTGTACTAATAAAATAGTTAGATAGATATAAAATGCTAATACAGGAAATATGTAAATGAGAAAGATAAATTTAAACATATTCCTCCTTTTTTAACTGATTAACAGGCATAAATGGAATTGCAATCGCACAAGTAACAAAAACTAAAAATACCCAAAAGATAATCTCTCCGATATCTCGTTTCTCTTTTACCATTGCCACTACCGACCAAACCAAAACCACAAGCGAAATAAGCGCCCATAAGATGGAAAAGACTATCATAAAACGCAATAAAAACATATTCATAGTTGATTAATTTACGTGATTCCACATTCCATCGTAAATTTCATTTCCACAAGTAATTAGGTCACCGAAAAAACTTTGTGGCATACTCGAAATGTAGAGAATTGTCCCTGCAATTGTTTCTAAATGACCATCAATTTGGTACGACAAACAGTTGAGCATTTGGCGTTCGAAGCGAGATTTTCCTTCACTACTCGCATATGCTTCACGTGGCTTCTGTTCTTTTGAAAAAAAACAAAATCCATTTGAAACTCCAATAGTTTTTTCGTAAATACTTTTTTCCTCTTGTTGTTCAAAATCTTGGTGATGAGAGCATCCGAAAAATAAAAACAAGAAAATAGGGAGGAGTAACAATATCTTCATAGCGAGATATTTATGGGGACTTCTATTTTTCTTCTTTTTGGCCAACATTCCGAATGTCCGTTAGACAAAATCTGAAAAATTGATGCTGCAAAGTTACTAATTATTTTCGGAATTATCTACTTTAGACTTGTGACACCACAATATCATATACAACAAAAAATTAAATACAATCTATTTTTTCAGTCTGCGGGATAAAATCTGCGGTCTTCCATACAAGTCATAGTTCCATTTTGGGTCTGCATATTTGTCATCAAACCTCATTGAAAAATAGACATCATTAAATCCATTTCTTTCATAAAGTTCGCTTAAAAAACCATCATAATGGTTGAGAACGTCTCCACCTTTCTTTATTGCAAGTTGTATTAAAGAATCACCGATATTGCCAATGGTATCCTCATTATTGTGTAATGAAATGATTTCACAATGTTTTTCACCTTCCTCTTCCACAGGTTTCAATGCAAATCCAATTTTATAGTCTTTTAACTTGAATGTTTTGATACCAAGCTTGACAAGTTCGTCCTTTGTGTATTTGGTCAAAAACTCCATCCGTTTTGAGTGAGAAACGGATTCCAAAAACGAATCATACTCGTTTATTTCCCAAGCGGACTCATCGTCAATTAGTGATTTGACCTTCTCACTTAACTCGACATCAATCTTTTTTTCCAGCAAAAGTTCATCACACAATATACTATTATAAGCACATTCTTTATACAAGTCTCTCATCCATTGGGAGTTGTATATAAATTCCTCAAACAACATAAATCTTTTCATAATTACTTCATTTATTTCAGTTTTGTATAATCCAAGACATCGGATGTTTCATCGACCTGCGTCTTGTCGGTGTTGTTGTCGTTCCACATTGACAAGGCATATTCCCAGTTTGTCTTGTAACGCTTGTTCTTCTTGCATTCGTCCTTCAAGAATGAAACCAGAGACTCTTTCTGTTCGGGTGTCAGGACATCTTCTTTTCCATTGTGGTGGAAGTATTCGATTTTGGTCAAGCACACACAAGTGTGTATCCTTTTTCCGTTTGTGTCATCGTCCCATATATGCATATGAGGCACGTCTCCCTCACTTCCATTTACAAACACCTTGAACTTCGGTGATTCGGGTTTGCCATTTTTCTTGTATGTGTTGAAATAACCAACTGCCGCCATTTCAAACAACATATCGTCTTCCTCCGTAGTATAGGACGACTTTTCATTCACATCGTCTATAAACTCTTTAAACTTCTTTACTTCTTCCATTTGTCATTCTTTATTATTGTTTTACACTATTTATGCCACCGCCAGCCGGACACATTCAAGGAATGCACTATCATAGTCCCTGTGGTTCAGCCGGAAACAGAACTCATCGACATACCTCTGCAAGTATTTGACGGAGACGTGGTGGAAAACGCCGTACACCGAACGCTTCAGCACAGCCCAGCAGCTCTCTATGCCGTTGGTGTGCTTTCCGTCTCCGAGTGAGTATGTAGTGTTGTGGTCTATCTTTATATGTATGAAATTGTTGTCGGTCTTGCCGTCTAGAATCCCGTAGCTCCCCAGCTGGTCGGTCATAACCACCGTATCCTTTTTGCAGACATCATCGAGGATTTTCAGCAGCTGCTTCCCGCTCAGCTTCTTACCTTCCTTGTCAGGCAGGGCAACCTTTGCATATATCCTGCCGCTGCTACGCTCGGTCACACCGACAACCGGTGTCTTCCCCGTGCCACGTCCACGCTTGTTTCTCTTGTAGTCGTCATTCTCGGAATGTTTGTTCTCCTTTCTAGGCTTTCCTCCGACATAGGTCTCGTCAATCTCCACAATCGCCTCGAAGGTGTCCCTGTACTCCTCGCTTCCCATAGACTTCCTTATCAGGTGCAGCATCCTCCACACCGACTGGTAGCAGCCCATTCCAAGTTCCCTTTGCAGTTGAAGGGCAGACACTCCTTTCCTCGAGACCATACAGAGGTTTATGGCATAAAGCCACATCCTCATATCGAGGTGTGTGTTCTCGAAGATGGTCCCAGATAGGGCAGACCACTCGGACTTGCAGTTGTTACAGTAAAGTTTACGGGGGTCGTAGTGCTGGTGGTAGATTCTCTTATGCACACATCCACATTTCGGGCAAACATACCCGTCCTTGTATTTCACGGACACTATGAAGTTTATTGCTGATGTCTCGTCTGGAAATTGCTTTGTGAATTCAAAGTATGTCATATACAGTAATCTTTGTATGTTAACATTACAAAGATACTATTTTTTTTCGGAATTTTGCAAGTTTAAAGTAGATAATTCCGATTATTTTTGATAAATCATTAATTTTGTTGATCTTAATGTTTTTTATATCGGCTTTTTCTGTTTCATTCCACCATTAATTTTCTGCAGATCTACAAATAATTATTTGAATTATAGTAAATTAAAAGAAATATCAAAAAATAAACATTCAAGCTAAAGATTTAGGATTGAACATTTGAGTACGTTTTTATCCCATTTTTCAATTAGAAATGATTAGATGTGACCATTATATCCTTATTCCAAATTTTTTGATTCTTGGGTCGATATATTCTTCAGGCACAATCTCTTGAACCATTTGTGCCACAATATTAAGCATTCGTTCTTTCACGTAATCTTTTCGAATCAACAGCGAAACCTCCCGCATCGGCTCTGGAGTCACAAATTTTCGCACATTTCGCTTCTGTTCTTCCCGCAATAGGTTTAAATGAAACTCAGGAATAATAGTAAAGCCGCCATTTTCATCTACAATTCTCACTAAGGTGTCAATGCTTCCTGCCTCATAAATGGCTGCATTTCCGGGCCGCATTCCGCATACATTCAACACCTGTTTCCCGAAGCACATATCCTCCCGCAACACCCAAATATGATCCATCGGAAGTTTTTTCAACGTGATTTCCTCCTGCGAATAGATCTCCTCATCAGGAGAAAGATAAGCTACAAATGGCTCCTTGTAAATAGGAATTTCCAACAAATTTTCCGATTGTGGAGCATTGGAAATCAATACCATATCTAACTCTGCCATCTCCAATTTCTGAACCAATGTATTGATTCGGGCTTCCAAAATATGAAGTTTTATTTTGGGAAACGCCTCGTGCATCTTTTTCACCATTTTGGGAAGAATATATGGCGCCACCGTAGAA
>Ga0233362_1000124_pt1 | contig 16807 bp, 14 predicted proteins | sample ElkDunMinimDraft_22_FD_180674 | JGI IMG/M metagenome (GOLD analysis project Ga0233362, IMG submission 180674) | Fecal eukaryotic communites from dung pellets of Tule Elk in California, USA - Elk Dung C1 | ecosystem: Host-associated > Mammals > Digestive system > Large intestine > Fecal | place... | reverse complement strand
TCGCCTCGCCGGGAATAAAGCACAAAAAAGCGCACCGAATGGTGCGCTTTTTTGTGCTAGCCTTTGAGAAGGGTACGGCACTTCGTAACTGAATGATATTGTGTTCGTTACAAAGCACCTTTAATTTTACCCCCTTAACGCGCAGAAATCGAAAGTCCTTGCTTTTTATAAATACTTGCTTGCTTATATTTAATAGGTTGCGAAAACAATCGCTTATTTTACTAGCAAGTTAGCTGATTTTTCAGCTCTAAATCATTCATTTTCAATCGGGTGAAAGGCAGTCTCAACTACCCTCCTCTACCCTGAAAACGGCTAAAATCGAGCCAAAACCCAAGTCCTTTTCCAAGTCCTGCGAACTCTTCCCTCAATTTCGCCATCCCGCCTTGCATCCGAGCCCCGGTTCATGTATAATTAAACACCAACAAGCATGACTCCAGCAGAAACAGAAAAGGCGCTCCGCGACCTGTTCAAGAAGCTCCGCTCCCCGGCGCGAGCCATCTGCCATTTTCCTAAGCCTCCTCAGCGCCACGAGGTCTGCGGCTTTTCGATTTACTACAAGGGGGCGCTTGTAAGAGAATATTATGGCAAGGCTCTGCTCAAGGAGTTCAAGAAAACTTGCCGCGAGAAAGACCTGTGGCAGGAATAAATAATTGAAACTTACGCAGATAACAAGCAAAATGCAGAATAATTTCCTTGCGCCGGTGTCTGGAAAGATGTAGAATACACGCGCTAAACGGGCACCAAACTGGCAGGAGATTAAAATTGAAAACGAATAGCTATACACCACATCAGTCGAAGTATTTTGCAGAACAGATTCTTTTGCAAAGACCTCAGTCATCCATAGATGGCCTAGTATCTGCGATGTCAGGTGTAAAAGTTGATTTGAATCCCCATCAGGTGGATGCTGCTCTTTTTGCGGTCAAATCACCTTTGAGTTCCGGGGCATTGCTTGCAGATGAGGTTGGCCTCGGCAAAACAATCGAGGCAGGACTCGTCTTAGCTCAATGCTGGGCGGAGAGAAAAAGGCATATCTTGCTAATTGTCCCTGCAGCTCTAAGAATGCAGTGGCGGTCGGAACTTTTTGAGAAATTTTACATAGACTCCTTGATTATGGAGTCTTCCGTTTACAATAAACTCCGTAAAGAAGGTGTTACAAATCCCTTTGAGGTTAATGATAAGGTCATAATTTGCTCATATCAGTTTGCTTCAAAAAAGGCCTGTGACCTGCAACTTGTTCCATGGGACTTGGTCATTATCGATGAAGCCCATCGTTTAAGGAACGTATACAAAGCGAACAATGTCATTGGGAAAAAACTTAAGAGGGCATTGACAGGAAGAAAGAAACTGCTTTTGACCGCGACTCCGTTGCAGAACAACCTCATGGAGCTTTATGGTCTGGCGAGCATTATTGACGACCGGGTATTTGGTGATGACAAAACATTCCGAGAAATGTATGTCTCAGCCACAAACATAGCCCTCCGAAACCAGAATTTGAAAAAGCGCCTAGAATCGCTTTGTAAGCGAACGCTTCGAAAACAGGTAACAGAGTATGTTCGGTATACGGAGCGTCACGCATTACTAAGAGAGTATACGCCCACGGCGGCTGAGGAAAAACTATATAACGATGTTTCTGAGTACCTACAGACGGATACTCTTTACGCATTGCCCAACGAACAGCGGTCTCTTATCACGATGGTGCTGCGTAAACTGCTGGCTTCTTCCTCTTTTGCCATCGCTGGTACGCTCCAGTCTCTTATTAAGAGACTACAGGATTTACTTGATGGGATTGAGACAGATCTCCTCATGGATGATTATGATAGCTTTGAGGAGATGGTGGACGAGTCTTCCTCTGATGATGATGACTTTGCTGAAACCGAAGACTGCACCATCGCAGACCTGAAGCATGATACTGCAGGAATTAAAGCGGAGCTTGCTCGTTTGTCGAAGTTTGCAGAACTTGCATCTGGTATACACACAAACTCAAAGGGCGATGACCTTATTCTGGCCTTAGAGCAAGGCTTTGCAAAGATTGAGGAACTGGGAGGGCAGAGAAAGGCCGTCATTTTCACAGAGTCTAGAAGAACGCAGGACTACCTGTTTAATCTGCTTTCTAATAATGGCTATAACGGCTCAATCGTATTCCTGAATGGTACGAACAATGACGAGATATCCTCGCGGATATATGCGGATTGGAAGGAACGCCATAAAGACGACAGCCATATTTCTGGCTCAAAGCAAGCGGATATGAAAGCTGCTGTCGTTGAAGAGTTCCGAGATAGAGCTAGTATTCTTATCGGCACAGAGGCTGCTGCCGAAGGTATCAATTTGCAATTCTGCAGCCTTATCGTCAATTATGACCTTCCTTGGAATCCTCAACGCATCGAACAGCGTATCGGACGTTGCCATCGTTATGGACAGAAAAACGATGTTGTTGTTATCAACTTCCTGAATCGCAAGAATGCTGCAGACAAACGAGTATACGAACTGCTTGACCAGAAGTTCCGTTTGTTTGACGGTGTATTTGGTTCTTCGGATGAAGTTCTTGGGACGTTGGAATCCGGTGTAGATTTTGAGAAGCGTATCTCCGAGATTTACCAAAAATGTAAAACGGCTGAGGACATACAGCGCGAATTTGACGCGCTACAAGAAGAACTCTCTGATGAAATTGAGGACAAGATGTCGTCTGCTCGCCAGTCTATCCTTGAGAACTTCGATGAGGTAGTTACAGCAAGACTTAAGGACTGTCAGGACGATACGGTGGCCAGCCTCGATAAGTTCACGCAGTGGATTTATTACTTTTTCCTCGCGCATGGTGCAGAGCGAATTAACCCGCTCTCGCAGTGGCGTCTTCTAGTCAAGGATGGTTCTGTAAAGAAGACCTATAATCTAAGATGGCGAGACGCAGAAGACGAGGGCGATGTGTTCCTCCGTCGCGAGGATCCGCTGTATGAGTCATGGCTACAGGAAAGTCTGTCTGCACAGCTTTCACCTGTCGCTATTCGCTTCTGCCATTCAGATTCTGAAAGAAACATTTCTTTCTTTGATGCTAATCCCGGCATTAAAGGGGTGCTTTCAGTCGATAAACTTTCCTATAACGGCCTCAGCCACGAAGAGCATCTTCTTTTCTCTGTTATTACGGAAGATGGCACGTTGATGGATGATGATATCGTCAACAGTATGCTCAGTTTGCCCGCTGAGATTATTGGAGCTTGCCCATCAGAATCCCCGGAGTTGGTTCAGCTGCGAGAGACGAGACTTGGTACACAGCAAGCACAAGTTGAGGAAGTGAACAAGCAGTATTATTTGAATGAATGCGATAAACTGGACGCATACAGTGAAGATTTGAAAGAAGGTCTTCAGCGCAAGCGCAAGGAGCTAGACAAGCTAATCAAAGAAAAAGAAAAGGAATTCCGGACTAGCACAAACCTTCCTTTGGATAGGATAATCTCTATGAAGGACGAGATTAACAAGCTAAAGGACAAGCGCAAAAAGATGCAGCGAGAAATTTATCAGCAGGAAGACGAAATCGACATGCAGCGAGATAAACTTCAGGAGGAAATTCGTCAAAAACTTAACAGAACGGCAAAGATTACCCACATTATGACCATCGCATTCGAGGTTGTGTAAAGGAGAAGATACTATGCAAAGATTAGAACTTACATGGATAGGAAAAGGGCAGGAGCCTGCGGTCGAACCTCGTATTCTGCTACATGACCCGTCCAAGGATTACGGCGATCCTGATAGCGCAAACATGCTGATTCATGGTGACAACCTTTTGGCTCTAAAGGCTCTGGAACAGAAGTATGCTGGGCAAGTGAAGTGTATCTTTATCGACCCGCCCTATAATACCGGTGAAGCATTTGAATTTTATGATGACAATTTGGAGCATTCTATCTGGCTTAACTTGATGAGGGCAAGGTTGGTGTTGTTGCGTAACCTACTCTCTGAGGATGGTACTATTTGGATTCAAATAGATGATGAAGAACAAGCGTATCTAAAGGTTCTGTGTGATGAGATTTTTGGCCGAAGTAATTTTATTAACATGGTATCTGTTAATATGAAAAATTCGGCGGGTGCATCGGGTGGCGGTGAAGACAAACGATTAAAGAAGAACTGCGAATTTATCATATCCTATGCTAAAAACTACGAGCTCATTCAACCTTTTAAGGGAGCCTTCGACTATATGGAGATACACGAGTATATCGAAAATTATCGAGCTCTAGGAAAAAATTGGCATTATACCTCAGTGCTGTATAAGTCTGGAAGTAAAGAGTATATGGGGTCTACAGTGGATGGGGATGGGAACGAAATCAAAATATACAGACGCCCAGGGGCGGAGGTGATGTCAGTACGGAAAGTAATGGCCAAGGAAAATCTTACAGAAAAGGAGGTCTATTACAAATATGGTACGTTTATTTTCGAAGCAAAAGATGCTCAGTCGTCAATTCGTACTCGCGTAATACGAGCAAAGCAGGAACTCGGCATAGCAGATGATATTATCTCCATTGAGTATGTGCCTAAGACTGGTAGAAACAAAGGACTGCTTTATGAGCAGTTCTATAAAGGCGATAAGTGTCGTTTGTTCGCATGGCTTCGAGATATTAGCGAGGTCATTGATGGGGTGCTATATAAGAAGGATTTGCAAGGGACATACTGGGATTTTACTTCAAATATCAATAATCTGAGCAAGGAAGGTGGAGTGGTTTTCCCGAAAGGTAAAAAGCCAGAAGCCTTGGTTGCTCGAATTATTGAAATGACAACAGATCCCGGTGATTTGGTCTTAGATTCCTTCCTTGGCTCAGGCACTACAGCTGCAACGGCGACAAAACTCAAGAGGACATGGATAGGCGTTGAGTTGGGAAATCATTGTTATACTCACTGTATTCCTCGACTTAAGGCTGTTATTGATGGTACTGATGACGGAGGCATTACAGAGGCTACGAAATGGCAAGGCGGTGGAGGATACAAGTTCTATGAGCTTGCTCCGTCTCTTCTTGTCAAGGATAGGTTCGGCATTGATGTCATTTCCGATACATATAATGCTCAAATGCTAGTGGCGGCTGTCGCAAAAGTGAACGGTTACTTTTACGCCCCTGACGCTGAGCTTTTCTGGAAGCAGGGATACAGTCAGGACAACAGCTTTATTTATGTCACGACACAGTATCTGACGGCGGCCATGCTGGACAGCTTAGCCAAGGAAGTCGGTGCTTTAGAGAGCTTGCTGATTTGTGCTCCTGCATTCGATGTAGGATTGAATAAACGCTACGACAACATCACAGTAAAGAAGATTCCGCACTCGCTTCTTAATAAGTGTGAGTATGGCGTTGATAATTATAATTTGAACATTCTGGATATGCCGGAATGTGATGAAGATGAATGGGAAAATGATTAAAGAATCCTATAGTGAAAATTTCTATTCGTACTATTCCAAGTACGTAAGCAATGCGCTTGCTCTTAGACCACCGCAGCATGAAAGTCTTGAGATTTTTGCTAGACTCTGTGATACAATTAGCCTTGCAAAAAATCCTACGACAGTAGAGCAGCTTCGTTCCGAGCATCAGTCTGAGTTAGATGCTTTGGAGTCGGACGAAAAGAGGACTAAGAAAATCCATGCTTGGGCTTCACAAGCGGCAGCAAAGTTTTACGCAGAAGATTTAGCTGCTGTTCGTAAGATTTGCCCGACCTTAAGCTCGTTTGAGCGTGATTTCCCTTCTTTTTGTTTTGCTTTGGCGACTGGTATTGGCAAAACTCGTCTCATGGGTGCCTGCATTGCTTATCTTCGTTATGAGAAGGGGATAAAGAATTTCTTCGTGATGGCACCTAACCTCACGATTTACAGAAAGTTGAAGGACGACCTTGGGAATCCCTCAAGTCCAAAGTATGTATTTCGAGGTCTTGATAAATTTGTGAATCCACCTCGAATTATTGATGGTGACAATTACAATGAATTCCGTCAGGGAACCTTTGGCGTAAATGATGTTGTAATTAACATATTTAATATCTCCAAGTTGAATGCAGACAGCAAGGTTTCGCCTGATAATCCCGCCCGCATTAAGCGATTGAACGAGGTGCTTGGGGAGTCTTATTTTGAATACCTGCAATCATTGGATGACCTCTGCATCTTTATGGATGAAAGTCACCACTACCACGCAGACAAAAGTTTTGACGTAATTAACGAGTTGCGTCCGATTTTAGGCGTTGAATTGACTGCGACTCCGCAGATTCAAAAAGGAGCACGAAAAGTAGACTTCAAGAATGTTGTCTATGAATACAGCCTAGCCCATTCTCTTAACGATGGTAAGTATGTAAAAATTCCTGTTGTTTTCACTCGCAAAGATTTCAGACCAGAAGAATACACTCAGGAGCAGCTCGACCATGAAAAGCTGAATGATGGTGTCCGTTTACACGAGGAAACAAAGAGCCACCTTGAGATTTACGCTCGCACCTTCGGGAAACCTGTTGTGAAGCCTTTTGTTCTCGTTGTTGCGAAGGACACTGAGCACTCGAAGAAAATAAAAGAGTATATCACCTCGGATGACTTTTTCCGAGGATATTACAACGGCAAGGTTATCGAAATCAACTCCTCTCAGAGAGGGGCTGAAAAGGATGAGAATATTGAACAACTGCTTTCGCTCGAAAACGCGGATAACAAAATTGAGATCGTTATCCATGTGAATATGCTGAAAGAAGGCTGGGATGTCACCAACCTCTATACCATTGTCCCTTTAAGAGCGTCTGCCTCGGAAACGCTAACCGAACAGACCATAGGAAGAGGTTTGCGTCTTCCTTACGGGGAAAGAACCGGGGTTGATGAAGCCGACCGACTTTCCATAGTTAGCCACGATAAGTATGAAGCTATTGTTAATCTTGCCAATGACCCGAATTCTCTCGTCAGACGTGTCTATTATATCGAATCCTCCGAAACGACGAACGCTGATGAAACGCGAGTAACGGTAGAAATGCCGACTACTTACGATGAGGTTACATCGGATACAAGCTATATGAAGCAACTGGCTCTGACATTCGTGGAGGAATCAATTGCTCACCAGGGAGCAGGCCAGTCTAGGACGCAGGAGCAAGCTGCACAGGTAGCAGATTTTGTTGCAAAGTATACCTCCCGTACTGTCGTGGAGTTAAACCGACAGGTGCGAACTATTGAGGCAACAAAAGACCCGGAAACTCGCACATTTGTAAAGAACAGCATCATTTCAGAAACTATCCGTAAATTCCCAGAAATGAATCTTCGCCGGGAGGATCTCGAAGCCGTTGTTCAGAAAGCCATTGATACCTGTGTACAGGCATTGACGGATAAAGTAATCCCTATTCCTCAAGCTGTAGTTCAACCTTTTACCGAAGTCAAACAAGGCTTCTATCCGTTTAAGCTTATCACAACAAGCATGAACTGGCATCCTGCCGATGATACGCTGATTGGCACGGAACTGCAGGAGGGAGGACAAACCTTCGAGTATGACAGCGACTTCCGTGCAAGAGAAGTAGTTGATACGCCTGAGAATGAAATTGTTCGCCATCTAATCGTTAAGGATGATGTGGATTACCATTCTACTGCAGAGTTGCTGTATTCGTTGGTGGGTGACGCGAAACTGCATTTCCTGACATACCTTACGGAAGAAGAAGCAGTCAAGGTAATGCGCGACCGCCAGAAAACAATTGCTGAGATAATTTATGCTCAAATGAAGCAACACTTTTTCCGGGATGAGACGCATTTCAGAGCCTCGGAAATGCGTCCGTTCTCTCGGATAGAGACTTGCTATGGCGGCAAGTTCCGCGCGGATGAGATATACGATTTGCGAGCTAACCTTCCGGCAAGCGAAGTGCCGAAGAAAATTTTCAACGGCTTCACGAAAGCATGCCACACGCTTTACAAGTTCCAAAGCAATACGGAGCGTATTTTTGCAATCGTACTCGAAAACGATAAGGCTGTATTGAGGTGGATGCGCCCATCCCCAAAACAATTCAACATCTACTATGGTTCGGGAGGCATGAACAAATACGTGCCTGATTTTATCGTTGAAACGAGTGATAAAATTTACATGGTAGAAACCAAGGCAAGCTGCGACATAAACACCCCGACTGTAAAAGAGAAGGCTACTGCAGCTGTTGTATATTGCAGAGCAGTATCAGACTGGAATGCCGCTAACGGAGGCAAGCCGTGGGAATACGCTCTTGTCTCACACGATGAAGTAAGACTCAACTCCAGTTTCGACTATCTTATGCGCAATCGTGTAAGCGAGGCTCAGATGGTTTTCGAGGATTTTCTGAAGTAATAACTTTCTGCAAAAGTAAAACCAAATTCAAAGCCCTTAGCCAAAAACTAAGGGCTTTTTACTGGCGCAATGTCAGTAACTCTTGCGGCGGTCTGGGTTACCCTCGCTATCCAATTTATAGGATGAAATGAACTGACTTGTCATCTCAGAGTAACCGACCTCTCCACAATAGGGGCAGTTGGCTGTTTCTCTTTCCTTACCGCCAGGGGTAGCAGTCCCCCAGATTTCGTAGGCGTATTCCTGACCGCACTTTTTACATTTAATGATTGTCATCGTTATTTCTCGTTGCTGTGTTATTTATTGCTGAATAATGCCATAGCATTTGCTATTTTACTTTGCGTGTAGTGGCATTAGGCAGGTGTTCACCACAATGCCCTATAAGAATCTTCTTTTCAGACTCCATAAACGCGAAATGTATTCTCAACAATTTATTAGGGTCATTACTCCATTTAAGATGAGGGACAACCTCATATGGCTTACCCTTAAATACACGATGGCGAAGTTTCATCAACCCTGAATCCTTCATAGTCTGAGGACCTTCTGTCATTGACAATTCGACCTTGGTACGATCCGTAAATACCCTATCATCAAATCTACGCTCTATGTACTTCATGTCATAGAGTGTAGTGCATAAGGCCATCAACATCATCCACGCCTTATCTAAATCCTTAAACTTTGTATATTTTTCAGCGGATTTATAGGCTTCCTCGTGAATATCGATTCTCTGCTCAAATACCTGAGCAAAGAATGCGAGCATATCCTTTAGATTGGAAGGGTAGGCTATTTTCCCCAAAACGTCCCCAATGCCGCCCATCTTGGAAATTTCTTCCTCAGCTTTGTTGAGTTTCTTTACGAAGATATCATTGCTCTTTTGCAAATTACCATTTTTTGCTTCCAGTCGAGAGACTTCATCCTCAAGCAAGCTGCCATAGTCTTCAGCCTCTTGTTTTTCTCGCTTCAGATCTTCAATCTTTTCGATTAGTTCAGTCGGGGTTTCACCTTTAGCCTTGGAAATCGAAATCAGATGCTTTATATCTTCGATGCCTTTTACTGCACGGCGATGAATGAGAGGATAGTTAGCAAGTAAGTTTCCGACTATCTCGTCTCGACAGCTTGGAATGTTATCACAAGGAATTGTTATATTCCTGAACTGCTCCTTTACAGGATAAAATACACGTATATGGTTAAAAGGTACGCGATATTCGTTAGGAAGCTCATCCAAAGCTTCTTTGACATCGTTGTTATTATCCAGATATGCTACTAAGGCCTTAGTCCGTAGCATTTCATGGAGAATCTTGGCTTCAGCTCGTGCCTTGTACCCGTATGCTACAATGATAACGTATTTTCTGAGAACACTCTCAACTAGCTGGTCGTAGAGAATATTTACATCGGCAGCAGTTTCTACTGTAAAACATTTCTTTTGTACAGGAACTTTAGCTGGGCCTTCCGAGTTTGCGAGAAAGATATAGTGCTGACCCTTATCAATCAAAGTTCTGACAAAACGGGGGATTGCCGGTTGCGGATCCTTTTCCCCCTCACTTACCAGAACGTGCTTTGGGCGTGAATGCTCAACCTTAACGTGGACTAAGCAAACTTGAGCATTTACACGGCGAATCGCAACGTCTGTCACCCATGTTCGAGTATTTGTATATTGACTATCCTGATGTATATAGCGGAATGCCCAAGCACTCAATTCCCTGGTGCCATCGTCCTTGTGGTCAATATAGGGATAGGTGATACACCTAGCTCCAGAAGGGAACTTGTGATTCATCTTGTAAGGAAAAAGGTTCTGAAGGGCTGGGCAATCTTTAGGCGCATTGATGCCTTCCTTTTGACAAAGCCATGAACGAAGTCGTTTTTGCAGCCCCCAGAAGATTTCCTGTTCTGGTTTGGGTGATTTATAACGTGCGTAAAAACAAGTTTGAAAGTGTATCGGCATGACTTTAATGAATTTTATTAAAGTTTACCATCAAGCTCGTATACTGTAAAGAATAAAGCCTCACACAGTTCTAAGGAAAGAGAGGGCTTAGTCAATGAAGTAGCCCTCTTCGTCCAGCTCCTCCTCGTCCATGGCCTCGCGCTCGGCCAAGTATGCGCAGAATTCTGCGTAGTCAATGTTTCACTTTTTCAGCCCTCCCCTTGCTATCTGGCATAAGGCAAAGCGCAAGAAGAATCATTCATCTTCTTGCGCTTTGTTTAAGAGAGAGACTGGACTGCCCCGCTTCGTTTATGATTTCAACTTATCGAGCTTCTTCTGATCCAGCTTTTCCCAAGGCAGGTCGGCTTTGCCAAAGTGGCCGTAATTCGTAGTAGCCGAGAATATCGGATTCTTCAGCCCCAGGGCTTCGATAATATCAGCGGGCTTGAATGAGAATGTTTCTTTTACTCGCCTTGCCAATTCATCAGAGGTCAGGAAGCTGCAATCACTCAGCACCTCCACGGAAACTGGCTCAGCTTTGCCGATAGCATAGCTCACCTGAACCTCGCAATGCTTGGCCAGCCCAGAAGCCACGATGTGCTTGGCAACCCATCTGCACATGTAAGCTGCGCTGCGGTCAACCTTGCTGGCGTCTTTTCCCGAGAAAGCGCCCCCGCCATGCCGCCCTACGCCGCCGTAGGTGTCGGCGATAATCTTACGGCCTGTCAGACCGCAATCGGCCTGTGGGCCACCTGTAACGAAGCGTCCGGTGGGGTTGATATGGAATTGAGTTGCGGGTGATACAAGTGATGCCGGGAGGCTGGATTTGATGACTTCGAGACATAGCTTCTCAATCTCTTCCCTAGTTGCGTCTGGGGAATGCTGGGTACTGAGCACGACCGCGCTTATATGGCAAGGCTTCCCGGCATAATCATACTCAACTGTCACTTGGCATTTGGCATCCGGTCGAAGCCAAGCAACCGCCCTACTCTTCCTGACATCCTCCAGCTTTCTCATGATTCGGTGGGCGAACATGATGGGAGCTGGCATCAGCTCCGGCGTTTCGTTGCAGGCGTAGCCGAACATCATACCTTGGTCACCAGCTCCTTGCTCTTTCCCCTCTCCCTTGTTTTCATCAACGCCGAGCGCGATGTCAGGGCTTTGCTCGCAGATTAGGTTCGTCACGTTGAGGGATTCGGAATTGAATACTGGGTCATCCTGAGCTGTGCGGTAGCCAATGCTGCGAACTGTATCGCGTACAATCCGCTCGTAGTCCAGCTTTGCCTTGGTGGTAATTTCCCCGGCAAGGATAACCTGATTGCCCTTTACCAAAGTCTCGCAGCCAACACGGCTTTCTGGATCCTGCGCTAAGCAAGCATCAAGGATAGCATCAGAGATAGCGTCTGCAACTTTGTCCGGGTGGCCGCAGCCCATTGACTCGGACGTGATGGATTTGAAGAAAGACCGAACATGAGTATTGGAATGAAAGTGAGTGTCCATACTTGGGGACACTTGTCAAAAAAAAATCCCGCCCATCGGTATAGAAACCTAGGGCGGGTGCGCAATGCGGGGCTTGGTTACCCCACTCGAACTTGATGTTCCTTACTTGCGGCGGCGGCGTGTAGCCAAGCCTGCGAGAGCCAGCAGAGAAAGTGTAGCGGTGGTGGGCTCGGGAACGAGCTGCCCTGTGATTGTAGCTCCGCTCAATCCCACAAATCCCCCACCACCACTTTTTCTGGTAACGTTCAGAGCCATGGTTATCGAGTCTCCTGCCACTAAGTCTATGCTCTTACCTTCCTGCATGGCGTATGTTACAGTACCTGTAGAGAATACATTGGCGTTCTGCTGCATAGTAATACTTTCGGAACTATTCGGCAGTTCGTATGTGAGGTCAAAGTAAGCCTCAGGGGTTCCTTCTGAGTGGGCGTTGCCTGAACTATTGTAGCCGAAAACATTTAAAGTAATGGCATCGATAGTCAGTGTGTTTTCGCTTTCATTCGTCAGAGTAAAAGTGAGTGTATAGGTGCCAGCTGCACCTTCTTTACAAATGTTAGCGTTCGGACGAATTGCTGAAGGGTTCACAGCACCAGCAGTATAACTACCGTTGTATGTACCTGTCGAACCGAAAGTCAAGTTATCAAACTGCAGAGTTAAGGGAGCATTTACCTCAAATTCTGCAGAGTAATCGTTATGGTCTTGGTGGTATGTCTGGTCAGAGGAGGAGAAAGTCGCAGTCCAATCCTCTGCAACCGCCACACCGGCCAGCGCCATCAAGGTTATTAGTGTTTTTTTCATAATTGTATGAATTGATTATTAAGGTTAGAGCAGCTCGTGCAGGGGTACCCTTTCCCACGCGCGTCGGGAGGCTGAGAAACCTGCTCCTAAGCCGCTGAGAAAAATATACAGCATTGTTAATGCTGTGGTCTGTCTAGGTGTTGATAATCAAACCGCAACAGTAGCATTTGCTTCGTGGTAATATTTATCAGCAAATAGTCTTCATTCTCGTAAGATCTAAAATTCTAATCTTTTACGATTTTTCTGCTTGCATCTGCATTAACAATGCTGGAGGCGGGCAAAGAAAAAGCCGCCTTGTGGACGGCTGAGCCTTTAGTCGTTGGCTTCTCGTGTGAAGTGGAAACACAGTCCCGTGATTTCGCCGTAGCGGCGTTCAAGGAACTTCGCCACGCCCCAGGGGATGAGGTCTTCGTTAATCTTGACTTCTATCGTTTTATGCTCACCTGTGTTTTGGATGGTGAAGCTTGCTTCGATGTATACGTTCATGCCTGATGGTATTTGTTCGGGTTCATATTTGGGGTAAGCTCGTCCGCAGTACACGAGCCAATCTTTATCGGCTTCATTTACCGGGGGTAATGGCAGACCTGTGTCGAGGGCTCGGATAAGTACGCGATTGTTGCCGTTATCCTGCAACACCACATACTTCAGCTCTGCGTTCTCTCCTGCGTCAAGCCATTCCGGCTTGATTCGGACTATGTCTCCTCTTTCGATTGATGTACTGCTCATGGTTGTAAAAGGTTAATGCTCGTTCTTAGTGGGTTCCCAGCCCTCGATTTTGATGTTGGTCACGATGCCGTAATTTTCATACAGGCTGATGATTTCGCGGTCGGCCATCCCCTGTAGGAACTCGTGGTAGCCGTTGTCGGATTCTTCCCCGGCTTCCAGCTCCTTGCGGTAGCTGTCGGCGTATGCCTTGTTTTCCTCGTAGGTGTTCAGAGTGTCGGCGATTTCCTCCATCTCGTATCCATCGTAGTTGTCGGGGTCGATGCCGTAGGCTTTCAGCTTGTCTATATTATCGTTATTCATTGCTACTTAGTGCTTTTATCTATTATCGCAGTATAGCACATCAGGCACAAGAGTCCAGAACTTTTTACATTTTTCTTTTCTTTTTCTTCTTAATGCTCAATGCTTTGCATCTTGTCTTTCTTCGTCAATGCGCCTGTCGATAAACTCCTCGTTGGCACGCTGCACGAAAGGACAGCTCTTACACTTGTTCTCAGCGATAATCCGCATTTTCCGTTCTTCATCGTACAGGTGTTCATAGCGTTCTGCTCGTTTCATTTCACGCCAGAGGAAGATACCCATAATCGCGCCCACAGAGGCACCATTTTGGATGTATTCGAGGATGGGGTTGACTTCAGCAGAAGCCAAGGTCACGATGGCTATGGTATTGGCCAGCACGATGCCGCCAGTTACAAAGGAATTGGTCATAAGATTGGGATAGATATTGGTGTGGGTGTGATTAGGAATTGAGTAGAGCCAGCAGAGCATCCTTGTTGGCAAGAAGTTCGGAGAGCCCGGTGTGTTCCGACTCGGAAAGATGTGAAGTGATATCGTCTACGTGGTCAATCGGAACAAAGAGAGGCCCAGGCGAATCTAAGTCGAAAGTAGCACAGATGAGGTATTTTTCGCTTGAGCCGCTGGAGTTGGTAAGGTAGCAACCATCAGAGTCATTGTATACACCCAGCCCTGAGAGAATAAGGGAGGTGTTCAATTCTGTTGTTGAGCTGCTGGCCATCAGGCAAATTCGCAGTTTGCGGCCGTTCAGTTTCAGGTTATCAAATAACCATACACTATCCGTTCCAAGAGTTTGCACAACAGTATTTGTTGAAGTCCCTACATGGATGAAAGTCCCATTGTCTTGCTCCTCAAAGATGCCGAGGAAGGATGCTGAGGTGGTCATCTCTGTGCTGGCTGTTTTTCGACAAGGAATAGTCACTTTCTTCAGCTTACCCTCGGGAGGACAATGCACAAGGCTAAGCTGAGCCCACCGACAGTTAATGCTGGTTGTTCCCTCTGCGGTGGTGAACTCAATCCCCTCAGGGCGGTAAATGGTGTTAGAGAGAATGGTCGAGATAAGTTCTTCGTCAACTACCCCAGGCTCGCCTTGTTCTCCCTGTAAACCCTGTTCCCCCTGAGGCCCAGGCTCTCCCGGCGCACCTTGTTCCCCTTTCAGGGAAGCCACCCATTCCTCCTCAGTTCCGACAAAGCCCGCTTTCTTGGCAGAATCAAATGCGGAGAGCCCATCGGCACTTACTGCCAGCTTGCCGGAGGAGTCTTTGCCTACCGGGAGGATATTGCGCCCGGAGATGGGTGTATCGGTGCCGAGTATCACGGTGCCGGATTCGGAAGCGGTGGCCAGAGGGATGGCAATGGTCCCAGCTGCGGTCAGAGCCACGGCTGTATGTTCCCCCTCAATGATGGCATCGGCTTCCAACAACACGAGGCCAGCCTGAGCAGCAGACGCTTTCAACTGGTTCACCCACGACTTGGTGGCCACCAGATCCGGCGCGGGGTATTCCCCGGCAGCAGCTTCGGGAGCTTCCGTGGCCAAACGGATAATGTCGTTAATCAGGGTCGTATTGATGGTGTCGGATAAACGTTCTGCACCATCGTCTTGCCAAGCAAACTCGGCTACGGCAGAGAGCGTTGCGGCGGTGGCGGCATTGCCGGAGCCCACGGCGAACGCATTGTTCAGAGCTACGCTGGTAACAGCCAAGCTCAGGTCAAACTTCATGCCCTCATCTGTAGCTTGCCCAGTAATGGCTTCCGCATACGCGAGGAGAGAGCCCTCGTAATCGCCCTTGGCTTTGATACCAAAACGAAGATTGCTCGCGGTAGTGCTGCCCAGTACAATCACGGACAGATTGAGATTCGCTCCTCGCTTGAGACGCAGGGAGGAAACAAGTGAGCCAGTTGTTTTAGCTTGTACTGCCGCCGGGGATTTTTCTGTGTTAATGAAAAGGTTCATGCCCATTGGCGGCATGTCAAAAAATGGGGAGCGGCGTGGCAGCTGCTCCCCTGGGGCTGAATACCGGGCTTCCGGTTATTTCCCGTGTCGGCGATTGACGTAGTTTAGAGCGAGGCTCAGCGTTTTCTCGTCAACAGGTAGCTCGTGGTATAAGGCGAGTCCCGCAATTTTGCTGAACTCCAGACTCAGGCGTTCGTTTTGCGGGGCGAGCTTGGAGATATGCCGGATGTATTCATCTTGTGCTTTCTTGAACTTAGCCTTGTTGCGCTCGTTCTCAATAGCGTCTTGGTACTTATCCATCACTTCCATCGTCTTGTCGAGGGATGCGCGGAACTCAGCGCTCTTATCTTCGAGCGCTTTGCGGATTTCTTCTTTGTTTGCGTTAATCATGGTCGTCTTGTTCAGGTTAAGCTTTCCATACTTTGGTCTGCATGTAGTAGGTGCCATTCTGAAGCTTGGCTCCGCGAATACTGTAGTTCTCTTTCTGTACCTCCTTGTAGTGCTTCTCGGCAAACTCGTGGGCCAGAGCTACCAACTTAGCCTCGGCTGCGTCTGCTTGCTCGTTGGTGCAGATGGTGTGATAGGTCACGCTCTCGGCTTGTTCCCAGCTTGCCACGATTTCACCTGCCTTGTTGTGGTATACGGTCGTGATGGTTGCGCTCATGGTCGGATTCTGGTTATGCGTTGATGTATACTTTAGCCATATTGATGACGCTTTCCTCCACCGGGAGGCCAATTTCTTCCATCTTGGCTACGGCTGCAAGCAGCTTTTCGCACTTGCGTTCCAAGTAGTACCCTGTATCGGCGATGTTCTGCTCCATGCATTCACGCTCGAATCGGAAGTCATCTGCGAGATGCTTGGCGCTCTCTTCATCGAGGAGGCTTATGAGGCTCTGGCTTGCAGCCTCGCGGCGGGCGATTGCCTCCATCTGGCGCTGGTATTCATCCAGCTTGTCCATCTCCTTCATAAAGCTTACGAAGTGGTATTTGTAGTAGGACAGGACGCTGTACTTCACGGCGTTGTCGATGGTGGTCTTAGTGGTGGTGTTCATGGCTATTTAATATGTTAAGCGTTAGTCTTTTATCTATGCTCACAGTATAGCACAGTAGGCACAATATGCAAGGACTTTTTTACTTTTTCTTGCACTTTTTTGCACTTATTTTCAATAACTTACATCAATATCAATCTCCCAGTACAGCCTCCACGTTCCCGGTCACTTTCACCTGTTGACGCTTCCGAACAGCATCACGAACTTCCCGGAGTAGAGTCGTATGTTTCTTGGATTCGGTCAACATCGGGCCACCGCCTATGAGATAGGAACGCCCACCACCGCCGAC
>Ga0233362_1000123_pt1 | contig 16837 bp, 13 predicted proteins | sample ElkDunMinimDraft_22_FD_180674 | JGI IMG/M metagenome (GOLD analysis project Ga0233362, IMG submission 180674) | Fecal eukaryotic communites from dung pellets of Tule Elk in California, USA - Elk Dung C1 | ecosystem: Host-associated > Mammals > Digestive system > Large intestine > Fecal | place... | reverse complement strand
CACGACCTTTTCCTTCCCTCTCTTTAGCCTCTCCGGCACCCCACCCGGAAGGTTGTATCCGGTGCCGCATCGCATCGCTGCGTCGGCGTGGTGCCACGGAAAGTCCGTACATAGAAAATTGCCTTGCCCGGCCGGATTCGCGCTTGTGGCGCTTTCCTTTCGAGCCGCCCCGTGACGGGGTGCGGGGCAGACTATACATGAAACGCCCCGAAACGTCAAGCTTATTTTTGAAGAAAATGCAATTTTTTGTCAAAAATCATCAAAAAAAGCCCATTTTTGCCCTTTTTAGCCCCATTTTTGGGTTTATTTGGCTTTTTTGCACCCCTTTTTGGCGCATTGTGCATCCTTCCGTACAAAACAGCCCCTTTCATGCCTCCAAAAAGACGGGCGGGAGACCCTGCCCTTTTGGCAAAGCATCCCGCCCGTAGGATATATAGGAGCGTCCGATTTGTAATCGGACGGTCGTCTCAAAATCAACTTGCGGAATCGCGAGTTGGGGGAGAGGGGCAATCTTTGCGGCGAAGCATGAGGGAGGTGTAGCGAGGTTCATTGACGGCGCGGACGCAGACGCTCCATTCGCGGGGGATGGAGTGGGGGCCGTAGATGGCCGCGAGGAGGGGTGCGGCGATGGCGGCGTTGGTATCGGTATCGCCGCCGGAGGAGACGATATCGACCAAGGCGGAGCGGAAGTCGGCTGCATGAAGGAGCTGGTAGAAGGCGCTATGCAGGGCAATGAGCACCCAGCCGATGTGGGGGCCATCGTAATCTGGGCGGCTGGTGGCGGCGCGGCGCAGGGCGGCGATGACGGGGGCGGAGATGCCCTGCTCTGCAGCCCACTGCAAGGTGGCGGTATACACGCCCTGGGGGGTGGCGTCTGGTTGCATGGCGCGGAGCAAGGCATAGGTGTATACCACGTTGCAATCCGCATTGACGGGATGCGGGTGGGTGAGAGCCGCGTCTTGGCGCGCGGCGGTGCACCAGTCGAAATCGGGGTGGCTGGCTGCCCACAGGGCGATGGGCATGATGCGCATGAGCGCGCCGTTGCCCTGTGCTTCCCTATCGGGCCGGCCCATGAGCGCCTGTTTGGTGGCGCCGCCCACATCCGGCGGGTCGCTTTCAAACCACTCCAAGTAGCGCGCCATGGCGGCGGCGGGCGACCAGCCCCCTGCATCGAGCAGAGATTGGTGGAGGCACCAGGCCATTTGGGTGTCGTCTGTCACTTCGCCGGCTTGGCGGTCGCGGCAGGTGACGAAGCCCTGCACCATTTTGTCGAGGCCATCGGGGAAGCGGCGGAGGACGTCGTGCTTGTAGTTGAACTCGGCGGGGGCTCCCAGGGCATCTCCTACCATCAGGGCGGTCCAGAGGGTGCGGGCTTGTAACTCTCTTTCGTTGTTGTTTGTTCGGAGCATGAAAAAAATGTTTCTTTCCATATATAGGGAGTTTTTTGGGAAAAAGAACCCTATTTTTAGGCAAAATGAACGCACAACTATTTTAAAATGTGCACCTTAATGTATGTTTTATTTTTTTGCACATTTGTATAAAAACACTTTATCCTTGAGAGGAGGTGGCGCCTTTGGTAGGATAAAGTCATGGCAGGAGCAAGGCGAATAGAGAGTATTGATGTGCTGCGCGGGGTGGATATGTTCATGCTGACAGGCGGTGCAGCGCTCATCATGTCGGGGGCTAAGTTGTGGGGGGATAAGGAGACGGCAGCGGGAGTGGTGCGGCAGCTGACGCATGCGCATTGGGGGGAGGCGCTGACCTGCTGGGATATGGTGATGCCGCTGTTTATTTTCATTGTGGGGGCGAGCATGCCGTTTGCCTTTGCGAAGTACCGCGAGCGCGGGGGCGAGCGGTGGCAGTGGCCAACGCTGCTGCGAGTGATACGCCGCGTGGTGCTTCTTTTCGTACTGGGCATGGTGGTGCAAGGCAACTTATGCTCTGCGGAGCCGGAGCGCATGGCTCTCTTTTGCAACACTTTGCAAGCAATTGCGGAGGGGTATTTGATAGCCACCATTGTTCTGATGCTTGGCTGGGGTCTGAGGGGGCAAGTGTGCAGTATTTTGGGGCTGCTGGCGGTCTATTGGGCTTTGCTGCGCTTTGTGCCGTATGCGGGGAATGCAGGGGGACTTTTCCAACCCGACAACAATTTAGCCATCTATATTGACCGTGCGTTGCAGGGGCCTTGGGCCGATGGTACACCGTATAGTTGGATTCTGACGTCTATGTCCTTTGGCGCGCTCACGCTGATGGGATGCGCCGGAGGGGAATTGATACGGCGATATTGCAGTATGCGCAGCGTTGCCATTTTGGTGGGGAGCGGCGCAGCATGCCTTGTGGCAGGTTGTTTGTTGGCATACGACACGCCCATCATCAAGCATATCTATACAAGCAGTGCGGTGCTCTGGAGCGGCGGCTGGTGTTTGCTGTTGCTGGGTGTTTTTCACCTTCTGTTTGATTTTCGGGCATGGTTGGCACCCTTGGCGTATCCGTTCAAGGTGATAGGGTGCAATGCGATGTTGGCATACCTGCTGGCAGAAATCCACGGGTTGCAAGGGTATTCGCTGTGGAACAGCTTGGCCGCCCCGTTGCTGGGAGATACGGCGCGATTGTGCGGCGATGCATCTACCTTTGTGTACCAGCTGCTGTCTTACATCTTGTTCTGGCTGGTCTTCTTCTTCCTGTACCGGCACCGCGCGTTCCTGCGCGTATAAACGGTGGCTCAATCAAACAGGGTGGGGTAAGATTTGAGCGCCAACTCTTTGGAGAGGCTGCGAATGGTGTAGCTATCTTCTGCTTGAAGGGCTTCTTCGGCCATGACTCGGCATTCCTCGTAGTTGAGGTGGCGGATGGCAAAGCGTATGAGCGGAAGCAAATGGGTGCCTACGGAGAGCTCGCGCACGCCCAAGCCGACCAGCAGGGGGACAAGGGTGATATCCCCCCCCATTTCGCCGCAGATACCGGTGGGGATACCGGCCGCGATGGTCTGGCGCATGAGGCGCACCACGCCCGGGTGCGTGGGGCGGAACATGCTGGCCACGCGGTAATTCACGCGATCGACGGCGATGGTGTATTGTGTCAAATCATTGGTGCCGATGGAGAAGAAGTCCACATGGCGAGCGAGGACATCTGCCATCATGGCAGCGCTGGGCACCTCTATCATGATGCCGACGCGCATTTTTTCATCGTACGCGAGGCCGCGGGCACGCAAATCCGCACGGCATTCATCGAGGAGGGTGTATACATCCCGCACTTCGGTGATACCGGACACCATGGGGAACATGACGCCCACTTTGCCGTGAGCCGAGGCGCGCAGGATGGCGCAAAGCTGCTCTTTGAATACTTCCGGGCGGCTGAGGGAGACGCGTATGCCGCGCCAGCCAAGGAAAGGGTTGTCCTCCTTTTCCTCCAACACCTCGAAGGGTAATTTATCGCCGCCGGAATCGAGGGTGCGGAAGATGACTTCGTGCGGGGCGCAGCGCTCTACCAGCTCGCGGTAGTGCTCATACTGTGTTTCTTCATCCGGCAAGCCACCGTTGCCCAGCAGGAAAAACTCTGTGCGGTACAGGCCCACGCCCTCTGCCCCGCTGCGGCTGATAGCACCATATTCGTGGGCGAACTCCACATTGGCCGCAAGGCGAATGCGCCTGCCATCCGTTGTTTCGGCGGGCAGGTCCTTCATTTCGATGAGGGCCCTGTATGCTTTTTCCTTCTCAGCTTGGAGTTCGCGGTAGTGCTCGAGGGTTTCGGCCGTGGGGTTGATGATGAGCACGCCGCTGTAGCCATCCAAAATAGCGGGGCGCCCCACACGAGATTCAATAACCAAGTGAGGCACCGCGACAACGGCGGGCAGGCCCAGAGAACGTGCCAAGATGGCGGTGTGCGATACGGCAGAGCCGGCTTCTGTCACAAAGCCTAGGACGGTGTTTGGGTCTAAATCAGCGGTATCACTGGGGGAGAGGTCGTAGGCAGCAAGCACACAAGGCACGGCGCTCTCACCGGCGCGCGGAGAAGAGGCCACGGGGGCCATATTTTTGAGGACGCGCTGCAGCACATCTCCAATATCAGCCACGCGGGAGCGCAGGTAGGGGTCATCCACATGGCGCATCACCTCCATGAAGTTTTGCACCACCGCATAGTACACGGAATCGATATTCTGCATACGGCGCGGTACTTCCTTGCGGAGTTTGTTGAGGATGGTGCGGTCGCGCAGGAAGAGGAGGTGAGCATCGAAGATGGCGGCTTCGTTGGCACCGGAAAGGTGCTCTACACGAGCTTTGAGGGAGTGCAGTTCCTCCTCGGTACGGGTGAGGGCTGATTCAAAGCGAGCCCACTCGCTTTCCACCTCTGTGGGCAGGATAGTACGCGTGGAGGGGGCCGAACACCCCTGTGCCTCCACGCGCAAAACGCCAATGGCAATACCGGGGGAAACCGGCTGGCCTTTCAGGCGTCTCTCAAACCCATCATCTATCTCCATGGTCAGGGGTGTGCCCCGTCAGGCCCCGGGCACGGGGAAGAAAAAATCAGGCTTCACCGAACTTGCCGGCCACCAATTCCTCCAAAGCGGCAATGGTTTCCGCCTCATCGGCACCATCTGCGGTCACTTTAATCTGCGCACCACAGCCAACTGCAAGCATCATCAGCCCCATAATGCTCTTGCCATCCACAGACTCATCATCCTTTTCTACGGTCACATCAGCCTGAAAACGGCTTGCTACGCGCACAAACTGTGCGGCAGGGCGTGCGTGAATACCAAGTTTGTTGAGGACGGTGAGAGTTTTAGTAATCATAGGAGGCGGGGGATAGGGTGCTTTCTTGTTGCATTATACGCGCCGTGCCGCGGATTGCGAGCTTTTTTTGAGCGAAAAGGCAGAATTTGCTCACTTACTATTATTTTTTGCGGCGCATGAAGCGAGCGGCAAACATTTGCAGTTCGGGGACGCGGAAAATGAAGGCAGCAAAGAGGTAGATACCACCTGTAAGCACGCCACCAATCGCCAAGGCTGAGAAGCGGGCAAGGAAGCTCCACGAGGTGAAGCCGGTGAAGAAGAGTTCGCGCGTCTGCCAGCAAATGATACCCAGGACCAGGCCGGCAGCGGCGATGCGCAGCACACCGGGCAGCAACTTTCGCTCGGCCATCCCCCCCAGAAGATGACGCAGGTAGAGGAAGTAGAAGAAGAAATTGAGGGTCGTGACCACTGATGTAGTGAGAGCAAGCCAAGATGCGCCCAGGTGGAAGATATGCACAAAGGTATAGTTGAGGGAGATGGAAATGGCGCATGCCACCAAGGCCAAACAGGCGGGAGCCCATGGTTTTTCCAACGCCAGGAAAACAGGCTGCAACACTTTCATGCCGGCGTAGCCCAAAAGGCCCAGCGAATAGGCGGCCAACACCTGCCCTGTGAGGGCGGAGGCTGCGGCATCGAAGCGCCCGCGCTGGAAGAAGATGCTCACGATTTCTTCCCCCCAAATACCCAAGAACACAGCGGAGGGCACAGCAAAGAAGGCCACAAAGCGCATGGCTTGCGCCAGGTGCTCAGCAATACCCTGATCGCCCTGCGTGAGAGTCATACGCGACACGGAGGGCAGCACCACCATGCCCACAGCTACCCCAAAGAGGGCAACAGGCAGTTGCCACAGGTGGAAAGCGCCTGAAATGGCCGTGACGGCACCGGCAGGCAGGTATAGCGCAAAGGACGTGTTGATGAAAATGTTGGTCTGGGTAATGCCGGCAGCGATGACACCGGGAATCATAAGCAGCCATACCTTGCGCACCTGCGGATTGGTGAATACAAGGCGCCCTGCTTGCCAAGCCAAGCCTATATTCCAACGGAGGCGATAGCCCTTGCTGCGCAGGCGGGGAATCTGCACCGCCACTTGCGCCACACCGCCCAGAACCACCGCTACGGCGAAGCCATAAAGAGCTTGGGGGCCAAAATTCGGGTCTATCAACCAGCCGATGATGCAACCACCGATAACGGTGGTGAGGTTGAACGCCGCGCTTGCCAGATTGGGCAACCCAAAGACACCGAACACGTTGAGCGCGCCCATACTGAGCGCCGAGAGCGAGGCCAGCAAGATGAAAGGCCACATGATACGGCACAAATCAGCGGCTAGGTCGAGATAATTGCGAGGTTCGACCCGCAACACAGGCAAGGATGCATCTTTTTGCTGGGTGCGTGATACGGCAAGCACCACCTTATCGCCGACTTGCAATTTCTCCACCGCAGACAAGCGCACCACGGCACCGGACTGCATTTGGGAAGAGAGAGACACCGGCACAGAAAAGCGGGCGATGGACAGCCCCTCGGCATCTTGTTGCAAGCCCAGGTAGGTGGCGGCGTTGGCGGTATCAGCAGCAGTGGCTGCGGCCGGCACCGGCTCACACGCCACGCGTACTTTGGTGGGGTAAAGCTGCTGCATGCACAAGCCGGACAGCAAAATACCGGCAGCCACAATGCAGACCATAATCGACACAAGTTGAGATACAACCATGTGCGCCATATTCCACGCAGCATCTGTGCCTTCGCCTTTTTCCACTTTGCTCATCACGCTGGTGAAACTCTGGGAGAGAGCTCCCTCCGCAAACATATCGCGCAGCATGTTGGGCACGCGGAAGGCGGTCAGGAAGGCATCCAACGCACCGGTGGCCCCAAAGAGAGCCGTGTACACCACTTCGCGCAGCAATCCGGTAAAACGGCAGCAAAAAATTGCAGCCGTGGCAATCAGGCTCTTTTTGTGCAGAGAAGCCATGAAAAATCAGCGTTCTTTAGAGGGCAAAGGCTCCTTAATTTTCTTGATAACTGTCTGCGCCAGCTTCTTATCACCGGAAACAAGATAGGTGCGGGCGAACTCTCGCACGGCTTCCTTGTACAGTTTGGCATCGGTAGTATCGAGCTTTGCGCGGTCGGCCTCGGACATGTTTTCGATGGCTCGCACCACATCACGCAGCAGGCGAGCTGCCGCCAAATCTTCCTTGGCTTTGCGGTGCACAAGCGCCAGATTGAGGCGGGCGCGGAGGGTCTGACCATCGGTCAGGTCGGGGTGCGTAGCCTCCACCATAGCCAAGGTTTCCTTCACCCATTTGATGGCGGTCTTGTACTCCTCGTTAGCCATGTGGAAGGCGGCCATTTCCTTAGCAATCATGGGCAGATTGATGGGGCTATCCTTGCCAACAAGCTTGGGATTTTCCTTGATGCGATCCCAGCAGCGCATGAGAAGAGTCATCTTTTCCGTCCCCTCGGCATGGGTGGCCAGATAGGTCAGACAGCGCAGCTGCTCTGCAGGGTCAGAATCATGCTCCAGGAGGTAGCGGCAATCCTCCAGCGCCTCGCCCACGGCGCCGCGAGCTTCGTTGGCGCGGGAGCGTACGCGGCAGAGCTTCACCTGCATTTCCGGGGTCATCTCGCCATAGCCTTCCGCAAAGGCCGCGGCGAGGGAAAGGGCTTGGGCACAGCCTTCATAATTGGCCAAGCGGAAGCGCAACTCACCCAGCATGGAATAGCACTGGGGCAAGCGGTGCTCCTTGTCCGGGTTTTCCAGCATGGAATCGCGGCAACGAAGCAGCTTGGCTTCCACGTCCTTGAGGGCCTGTTGGGAGAGGTTGGGGTGGTCGCGCAGGGTGTTGGACACTTCTTCAAGAATCAGGCGGGAGGTAGCGGGGCAAAGCGGCCAGCGGGCCTGCTCCAAGATGTTGCGCACCATTTGCAACACAGGTTCCTTTACGGCGCTCACGTCTGCGCGCATCATTTGCAAGGCTGCGGCCTCTGCGGCCAGTGCCGGGTCTGTCAGGCGGGCCAGCACGGGGGCGCGGTCCAGCTGAGAAATGGCCTGCACGGCATCATCCGTCTTGTGCATTTTGAGGCAAGTTTCCACCGTGCGGCGGATAGAGCGCAACAAGAGGGCGGTCTGATCCGGCATATCAATGACTTTTGCTTGCAATTGGCGGTCCAAACGCAGCTGCAATTGGTGATCGCCATGCTGCAATGCGGCCACGGCCAAGCGGTCCAGGCCTTCAACCGGTGCCAGGGATTCTACCTCGGGCAAGATGCGCACGGCTTCTTCCCACTGGCCTTTGTCCACCAAGCGGCTCATCAGGAACCAGCGGAATTGGCGTTTGGTGGCCTCATTGCTAATCCACCCTAGGCGGGCCTTGGAATTTTCAGCTAATTGGAGGAGTTTGGATTTATCGCCGGAGAGGTCGCCAAGCAGGCGTGCAAGGTTATCGTTGGCTTCCGTGTTATCGGCCACAACGATTGTTTCACCTTTGAAGAAGTGAATAATGTCATCTCCCTTGGCATAGATGCCCCACAGAACGAGAGCGGCGGCAGTCAGGCCAATGGCAGTCAGGGGGATGGCATGGCTGGTGGTTTTGCGGTTGGGTCTGTATCGACGTTGCATGAAATGTGAAAGGCTAAGTGTGTTGCAAAAAAATCAGTGCGCCGGGGCAGCTTCATCCTTTTCTTCATCATCCGGAGAGGGTGAGCCATGCTGGCGGCAGCGGTCGAGCTGGGCCTTGGCCTCATGAAGCCGGGCTTTGTCGTTGGCAGAAAGCTCGATGATGCGGGACCAGACGGCAGCGGCATCGGACCACTGTTTCAGCTGGGTGAGGGCGTAGGCTCGCCCCATCATCGCATACATTTTGTCATCGTTGTCGGGGGTGGGCTCAGGCAGTTTTTCAATGGCTTGGGCATACGCCGCAGCAGCGGCAGCTACATCACCGGCCATATCGCAGGCCTGCCCCAACAACAGATTCACACGGCCCAGAGCCGCTTCATCCTGTGGCATTTTCTTTTGGCGCAGCTGTACGCAACGGCGCAGGTGCGCCAACGCTTCATCAGCCTTGCCCAGCGCGATGCAGCAGCGCCCTGCTCCTTCCAATGGCTGGATGAGCAATTCTTCGCGCGCATCACAGGCCACAGCCTGCGAGAAATCGGACAGCGCGTATTCAAAATCCCCGCGGGAGAAGTGCACCCAGCCACGCTGGTCAAACAAGCACAGCCAGAAGGGGCTTTTCTGGTTGATGCGGCCATCGGCAGCACCTTCTGCACGGTAAAGAAGCGCCAAGGCCTTATCCTGTTTGCCACGGTCTTGTTCCAAGCGAGCCAAATCCCGCAAGGCAACCACGAGGAAAGCGGCATCGTTGGGGGAATCTCCCAAGCGGCTCGCGCCATCGCGCAAGAGGCGTTCAGCCTGCTCTATCTCGCCTTTTTCCAGCAAGGCCGCACCATAGCACACCGCCGCACTGGCCACAGCGGGAGATTTGGAGATATCCACTCCTTGCAAGGCCTGCTCAAAGTATTGCAAGGCTTTCTCGTTCTGGCCTTTGGAGCGGCAGATATTACCCAAATAAGCCAACACATGGGAGCGGATTTCCTGGCCGGGTACGCCCAAATCTGCCATTTCCTGCTGAAGTTGGTTGAGCAGCACCGCTTCTTTTTCGCCGGCTACGGAGGCCAAGAGCTCCACCATTTCGGCGTACATGGTCACGCGCGATGCCACCGCACCGGCAGTCTTGAATCGATCTGCCGCACCGCGATAATAAGCCAAGGCCTCATCGCGTAGCCCGGCAGCTGCCGCATGGCGTGCCACCAAAGATTCGCGGCGAGCCCACACTTCTGTCATGCTTACTCGTTTGAAAAGCTGGTGAGCCAAAGGCAACGCCGCTGCCACTCGGCCGCGGTCGGCCATGGTCGCAACGAGCATCCACTCGGCTTCATCGCGCACGGCAGGCTCGCGAATCCAAGCCAACTCTCTCTCGTAGTTGATTACCATCCCATCCAGCTGCGCATCGCTCATGGATGCTACCTGCATGAAATGATGCAAATTTTCTACTGCAGCAGCGTTGACTTTCTCTTTCACCTCGCCAGAGGCCGTGGCATCCGCATAGCCGCGCCCATACCCCACCTTGTAGGTTGCAACTTCAACGGCTACCAACACAGCCAACCCCAAGCCTATAGCGGCATACTTGACCCAAGGACGCATTTCATATTGCTCATCTTCGGGTAAGTACGATTGGGTGTGTTGCGTAGGGTCTTTTTGCATAACGGGTAGGCTCCCCTCCCACGCGGGGAGGGGATGGAGAAAAATCAGGCTGTAATTTGATCGAGGTTGAAAGCGGCGTGCACCACGCGAGCAGCCTGCTCAATATCTGCTGCTTCCACCGTGGTGGAAATGCGGATTTCGGAAGTGGCAATCATGCCGGTGGCAATCCCGGCCTCTGCCAGAGCGCGGAATACGCGGGCAGCCACACCGGAGTTGGAGCGCATGCCCACCCCCACAACGGAAAGTTTGGCAAGGCCGGCTTCTGTCTCCATGGCGGCCTTGGAACCCAGCTGCGGCAACACCGTCTTGAGAGCGGCCTGTGCAGCTCCCAAATCGTTCATATTCATAGTAAATGACTGACGAGCCATACCGTCATGGGCGGTATTAGCCACAATCATATCGATGTTGATCTCAGCATCGGCAAGGGCCGACAGGATGAGCGAGGTATATGCCACAGGGGCCGTGATACCAGAGACCGTCACACGGGCCTGGTTGCGTTCGATAGATACCCCACGCACGGCGAGGGATTCCATAGCTCTATTTTCTTCTTGCACGATGGTACCGGGGTTGTTGTTCATGGAATTGCGGACCTCAAAGACGACGCCGAATTTCTTAGCGAACTCGACGGAGCGGGCCTGCATAACTTTGGAGCCGCTGGAAGCCATTTCCAGCATTTCCTCATAGGAAAGCACGGGGATTTTGCATGCGTCTTTGACCACGCGGGGGTCGCAGGTGTATACGCCATCCACGTCCGTGTAAATCTGGCAAAGGTCGGCGCGAATAGCAGCGGCCATAGCAATGGCAGACAAATCAGACCCGCCACGGCCCAAAGTGTGAATGGCCCCATCGCGGGTGACACCCTGGAAACCGGCGCACACGACGATGCAACCATCGTTGAGCGCGGCCACTACTTTTTCGGGTTCAATAGACTCGATGCGGCCACGTGTATGACTGCCATAGGTACAGATACCGGCTTGCGCGCCAGTGAAGCTGACGGCCTTGTGCCCCATATCAGTAATGGCCATGACAAGCAAGGCAATGGATTGCTGCTCGCCGGTGGCCATGAGCATATCCAACTCACGCTCGGGTGGGTTATCCATCATCTGGTGAGCCAGACCGATGAGTTTATCAGTCACGCCGCTCATGGCAGAAATGACGGCTACCACCTGGTTACCCTGTTCTTGAGTCTCGATGAGACGGCGGGCAACATTGCGAATACGGTCGATGGTCCCGACGGAGGAACCACCATATTTCTGTACGATTAGTGCCATTGTTTATCAGGAGTTGAGATCTTCTATACGGAATACGACGGGGTGACGGTCAATCGCATCGTTGGCGGCCAGTTCACGCAGCACGTATTTGAGGCGCACCCACTTGCAGGCATGTATCATGAACACTAGGTGATTCCAGCGCACGCCGTCGGCATCGACCTCGCACATGGTGGAGGTGGTGCCGGAAATACCGATATCATACTTGGCCAGCATGGCAGCAATCGAGGCAATCACGCCGTGTTTATCCTGCACGCGGAAACGCACGTAATAAGGGGTGACCGTTTCGCCCATGGGGAGCACATCCATCTGCTTGGTATAAGGCTGGAAGCCGGTGTGATACCCGGAGAGGTGGCACTCGCGCATAGCCAAGACCACATCGCCGATGACGGCGCTGGCCGTGGGATTTTTGCCGGCTCCGCGGCCGTAGAAAATGGTTTCACCCACCACATCCCCTTTCACCGCGATGGCATTGAACACGCCATCCACGCTGGCAAGCAGGTGTTGTTTGGGCACAAAGCTGGGTTGCACACGCAGCTCAAGGGAATCGTTTTCCTCATGGTGTTTGATAACGACCAGCAACTTGATGGTGTAGCCCAACTGTTCGGCAAAGCGAAAATCCACACTTTCCACACGCTCAATACCATACACAGAAATCTTATCTGCGCTCAGGGGCGTGCCGTAGGCCAACATAGCCAGAATCAATGCCTTGTGAGCAGCATCCCAACCGTTGATATCAAAGGAGGGATCGGCCTCTGCAAAACCGAGAGCTTGGGCTTTTTCCAAGGCATCGCGCATGGTTTCCCCGGTTTCGCGCATGGAGGAGAGGATGTAGTTGCTCGTGCCGTTGATGATACCCACTATGCTCTCCACCTTGTTACAAATGAGGGAATTCTGCAAGCATTGAACAATGGGAATACCGCCACCGCAGGAGGCTTCAAAGTACAAGGGCGTGCCTTTCTCTGCCGAAAGCTGGAAGAGCTCGCTGCCGTACTTGGCAAGCACAGCCTTGTTGCCCGTCACCACGGGTTTTCCGGCCAGCAGGGCTGCCTTAATCAGCTCGTACGCATCTGTGGTGCCGCCTATCAGCTCGATGATGATGTCGATTTCCGGGTCGTTCACCAGCTCGCGCCAGTCATTTGTCAACAAATCCACCGGCACATCCACCTCGCGGGCGCGAGCCAAATCGCGCACGGCAATGCGCTTCACGGCAAAGGAAATTTGGGCTCGGGCCTCAAGCAAACTGTAATTGCGGCACAGAGTCTCATACACCCCGGTACCCACGGTACCCATACCTGCCAAGCCCAGCTGAAGCGTTTCACCTTTCATACGCGCGCAGCATTATACAGGCAGAAAGCCCGGAACTCAAGCCCAATTTCTTTGCATGGAAGAGAGAGGGCTTGTCATGCGGTGCCAACTCAAGCTTGCACCGTGATGCGAGGGGTGATGATGCAGCGGGTGTATTTACCGGGGGCGACGTGGGTGCGGGGCCACACAATACAGTCGTCCAGCTCGCAATCGGCGGGGATGACGGCATCTTGCCCCACGACACAATCTTCCCCGACATAAGCACTCGGAGCAATCTTGGCATCGCCGTGGATACGTTGGGATGAATTGAGCTCCAGCAGCGTATTGAGATAATCTGCCGGGGTACCGATTTCGTGCCAGTTGGCCCAATCAAACACCTTGCCGCCTATCTTTCCCTGCTCTATCAGCTCCTTCCAAATCGGGAAGATGGAAAACTTTTCCTCCTCGGGGAACATTTCAGCCACGCAGGGCTCCATGATGTATGTACCGGCAAATTGATGGGTGCCGGGGTTAATACCCAGCGCATGCCGCATATCGGTGATACGGCCGCTTGCTTCATCAAACCCGACATTACGCTTACCGTCAACGCTGCGCAAAGCCATGGTGATGAGGTTGCCACTGCGGCGGTGTTCCGCCAACAAATCCTCTAGGGGAATATCCGTCAGGATATCCCCGTTGTGCACGATAACGGGGCCGTCTTTCCACAAGGGCATGATTTTTTTGACGCCACCGCCGGAATCAAGAGGTTCATCCTCGTGACTGAACGTGACCGGGCACCCCCTGTACTCGGGGTCGGGGCAAGGGAATGCCTTGTCCCACATCATATCAAGATAAGAAGTATTGACGATAAACTCATCTGCCCCGGCACGCATGAAATGATCCATCATGTGCTGAATGAGCGGTTTTTGAAAAACCGGCATCAGCGGTTTGGGCAAAATATGAGTCAGGGGAGCTAGGCGTGTGCCTAAGCCGGCACCAAGGATGAAAACTTGCATTCTGCAAAAAAAGGGTTGGATTTCAAGCTGCCGGGGCGGAGGGTGATGCCTCCTTGCGCCGACGTAATTTGCGGAGGATGTGTGCCACAGTGGCAATCAAAATAATCAGCCCAATCACGGCAAGAATAGGAGCAAACACCGCAAGGATGGAGCCGATGGTTGCCATGACATTCTCCCCGGTGGACACAACACAGTTGCCCACGCCCCCGGTCGTTGCCGTGCTGGCACCGCGCAGCGCTGTGGTACCGGCTTGCACAGCACCGGCAGCACCGGCTCCGCCCACAATTCCAATCCCCCACTGCATGTATGTCGGCAAATCGGGCAGCATACCGCTCATAATAACCGTACCGGCCACCAACGCGAGCGGGCCTGTAATGGTATCCAAGATATTATCGAGCCACGGGATGTAGTAGGCGAGCACTTCTACCAACGTGGCCGCCCCCAAACACCAAATGGCCACATCGGAGCCAATCCACGCTAGGCTATCGTTCACATGCACCCCGCAAAAACGGACAGCCAAAGCGGCTACGAGCAGAGGCACAAACACACGGAAACCACAGGATGCCGCCAAGGCTATTCCCATACACACAGCGAGTACAATTTCGAGCATTTCCATAAAGAATGAATGTTAAGATGTTACCATAGATGCGGAAGCTGACAATAAACAGCACATAGCCCCATCACCAAATTCGCCACGGCATGCATCACAAAAGCCGGAGTCAATCTGCGGGTATGCACCACCAAGGCATAGGCAAGAGAGCCATATACAAATGCACCGGCATAATCCACCGGATTGTGCACCAGCATGAAAGCAAGGGTTGTCAGGCCATAGCCCAACCAGCTGTGCGTACCCAGGGGGACAGATTGGGGAAAATCCCGATTCACACACCAACGCATCATATAGCCACGCCAGAAAAGCTCCTCGACAAGCGGCACAATGAGCACCGCGCGAGCAAAGCGAAAAGCATAGGCCAGAAAGGTGGCAGCGCTACCATGCCCCAGTACCTGTTCGGGGGCAAAGCCCCCCTCTGCCGGAATCCACCCGGCAACATAAGGCACAAGCCATATCGCAATGCCTACAAGGCCAAAAAGAGCACCCAACGCAGCGGCTCGCAGAGACCAATCCCAGGTGATGTCCCGCCGCACATAATACAAGTATGCGCCACAAATCAGCACCTGCAGCGGATAAATCAGCAACAAAGGCTGCTGCTGCCACCACGCAGCCTCCGGATGATTCCACTGCATGGTGGATTCGGCCACGAGAAGCAGCAAATTGCAGCCAAGGAACAGGACAAAGGGATACACACAGCTGCGATATAGCTGCGTATCCCCCGTCAGGTCTTGGTTCTCAGCCGGCTCCATAATAAGCGACACATCAGGAGCGCAATGACTCGCAGAAGCGAGCCATCTTGTCGCAAGCCTGCTCCAGCAAAGCAAAGCTGGTAGCATAGCAACAGCGCAAATAGCCCTCGCCGCATGCACCAAAGGCCGTACCGGGCACAGCAGCTACCTTGTGTTCCTGCAATAAACGCAAGGCGAACTCCTTGGAGTTGAGGCCAAAGCGCTTGATGCTGGGGAATGTGTAGAATGCACCGCCGGGCAAATGGCAATCCATGCCCATATCGTTGAAGCGGCCCACAATATAATCGCGGCGGGTGTGGTAGCTATCTCGCATTTCGCGCATAGCGGGTGTGCCATTTTGCAAGGCTTCGATACCGGCTTCCTGCGAGGTGATGGTGGGGCAAATCATGGTGTAGGAATGCACCTTCATCATTTGCTCTATCAGTTCGCGGGGGCCACAGGCGTAGCCCAAGCGCAACCCGGTCATGGCAAAGGCCTTGGAGAAACCATGCAGCAAGAGGGTGCGTTCCTTCATCCCCGGCAAAGCGGCAATGGAGGTATGCACTTCTGCATCATAACGCAGCTCGCTGTAGATTTCATCTGTCAGCACAAACAAATCATGCTTGATGCAAATGGCAGCAATCTCCTCCAGCGTTTTGCGCGGGGCAATAGAGCCGGTGGGATTGGTGGGGAAATTGAGCATCAGCACCTTGGTCTTGGGGGTGATGGCCGCCTCCAACTTGGCCGGATTGAGTGCAAACAAATCATCAATGCTGGTTTCCACGGGTTTGGGCACGCCGTATGCCATCATCACCGTGGGGGCATAGCTCACGTAGCATGGCTCATGGTAGAGCACTTCATCCCCGGGATTGAGCAGACAGCGCAGCGCTAGGTCAATGGCCTCGCTCACGCCCACCGTGGGCAAAATCTCGCACAGCGGGTTGTATTCCACATGAAAAAAATCAGCCACGTACTTGCTCACCGCGCGTCGCAGGCTTTCCAAGCCGTAGTTACTGGTGTAGGTGGTATGCCCTTTTTCCAGAGATGAGATGGCCGCTTCGCGGATATTCCAAGGGGTTACGAAATCCGGTTCCCCCACGCCCAAGGAAATAATATCCTTGCTACCGGTAGCCAAATCAAAGAACTCACGGATACCTGAACGAGGTAGATCCGTCACCTGCTTGGAAAGCATCTTGTTCCAGTTCATCATATCAAATCAGGGGATAACGGTGAGGCGTTCGTGGGAGGGCTCTTGTGTAAAAAGCAAACCGTTGTTTTTGTAGGTTTTAAGGCGGAAATGCGTAGCCGTGGAGAGCACTCCGTCCATGCTGGAGAGCTTCTCGCTCACAAAGCGCGCAACGGACATCAAATCCTGAGCTTCCACCAGGACCAACAAATCAAAGCCACCGGAAATCAGGAAACAGCTCTTCACTTCATCAAAGCGGGAAATGCGCGTCGCCAAGCGGTCGAAACCACCCCCGCGCTCGGGAGAACAGCGCACTTCGATAAAGGCAGACACACCCTTATCATCTTCGTTGACGATGGTCTGATAGCCAATGATTCGCCCTTCTTTTTCGAGGGCTGCACGCTGAGAGGCGACTTCCGAAGCGCGCACGCCAAGGCGGTCTGCAATCTGCTGGTCGCTCAGGCGGGCATCCGCTTCCAATAACTTGAGAAGGACATCCGGGGACATAACGCTGGACATATTATCACGCAGGCCCACCATGTCAAGCGGAATCTGGGTGCACACAAGAGCAATTAAGCATTGTGAAAATTGTAAAAACAGTTGCGACACCACAGGAAGCCCCCAAAAAGGCACTTTCGCTTCCACAAAAAGCCAAAGGGAGAGGGGTGCTAGCAGGATAGGGGGTGCGGGGGAAA
>Ga0233362_1000122_pt1 | contig 16903 bp, 13 predicted proteins | sample ElkDunMinimDraft_22_FD_180674 | JGI IMG/M metagenome (GOLD analysis project Ga0233362, IMG submission 180674) | Fecal eukaryotic communites from dung pellets of Tule Elk in California, USA - Elk Dung C1 | ecosystem: Host-associated > Mammals > Digestive system > Large intestine > Fecal | place... | reverse complement strand
GTCGGAAGTGGGGCATTTCTTACCTTTGCACGCCCACCTTTTTCTCGTGCGGTGGCATCTTCACCGATACGCCCGTTGATGACAAGTTATTGCGCGCGTTTTTGGAACGGATTCCTCGTCGTTTTAAGCGTGCAGATTTGCTGCTCAATGAAAATTGTCCCGATATTGTTCAACGCACGTTACGGAGTTATCGGCTTGCGTTGGCACAACCTTTTGAAGTGCTGGCGCATAACTTTTCGGAAAATTGTCGCCGAAATATAAAAAGTGCTGAAAAGCAGAATCTTACCTTTTCGTTATCGGGTGAGATTTCAGAAATTATCAACCTTTTCCGAAGAAATCGTGGGGCAAGTTTGTCGCTCCGAGACAGCGATTATGCGTTATTGGAAAGTTACGCTCGCTATGCGCAGGAGCAGGATTGGCTCGAAATATGTAGCGTTTCCAATTCGGAAGGAAAACTGTTGGCCGGAGCGTTTATGCTGCGCGATTACGATAAAATCCGCTTTTGGTTTTCGGGGCGCAATAGTGAACAAGCTGCTTCAAAGTCGATGTTTTTTCTGATTAGTAACTACCTAAAAATGAGGTCAGGAGCATCGTCAATCTTCGATTTTAACGGCTCGATGAACGAAAATATTGCTCGTTTTTATCGTGGTTTTGGTGCGGAAGTTGTTGAAATTCCATATATACAAATTTATAAACTTCCATTGGAAAATATTATACGTCAAATATTTAAGAACAAATAACTTTAAACATTATGAAATCGATTCGTATTTTAGGACAAGAAAACTCCCTTTTCAATCAGTTTATTGCAGAGATTCGCGATGTAGGGATTCAGCGTGATAGTATGCGTTTTCGGAGAAATTTGGAGCGTATTGGCGAGATTTTTGCGTATGAAATTAGCAAAACGATGAAGTTTGAGGAGCGTTCTGTAACAACGCCATTGGGCGAATTACAGATGAATTTTATCAGCGAGCAGCCTGTATTAGCCACCATTTTGCGTGCGGGTTTGCCTTTGCATCAAGGTTTGCTCAACTACTTTGACCGCGCAGAAAATGCCTTTGTTTCAGCATTCCGCAAACATTACCGCGATGGTTCGATGGAGATTCAGGTGGATTATATGTCGGCACCTGATTTGACGGGAAAAACGCTGATTCTTGCCGACCCAATGTTGGCGACAGGACATTCTATGGAATTGGTTTATAAAGAGTTGATAACATCTGGAAAGCCACAACATACCCATATTGTTGCCGTAATTGCCTCCGTGCAAGGAATTGAATTTTTGAAAAAACGGCTTTCACCACGCAACTGTACACTTTGGATTGGTGCAGTAGATGAGGAGTTGACAGCGCAATCTTACATAGTTCCGGGTTTGGGTGATGCTGGAGATTTGGCGTATGGCGTGAAAACTGAATAGAAGAAATTAAAATAAAAGTTTGATTTATAGATGAATAGTGCTAAAAAATATGCTTTAGTAACCGGAGCAAGTTCTGGAATTGGGTTTCAGTATGCGCGAGTGATGGCGCAACGTGGTTATAACTTGGTGATAGTCAGCAACCAAGCGGACGCTATTGTGGAGAAGGCGGAGCAATTGCAGCAGGAGTTTTCGGTAGATGTTGTTCCGTTGATGCGTGACTTGGGAACGCCCGAAGCGGCGCGTGAACTTTACGAAACCTGTCAGGCGCAAAATCTTGAGGTAGAGGTGTTAATAAATAATGCGGGCGTATATCATAGTTGTGATTTTATGGAAGAACCAGAGCGTTACAACACATTGATTCTCAACTTACACGTTAATACGCCAGCGATGTTGATATACTATTTTGGTAAAGATATGGAAGCGCGGAAACGAGGTTATATTCTTAATATGAGTTCAATTACCTCACATATTGCGGTGCAACGATTGGCAGCTTATAGTGCCACGAAAGCGTTTTTGAAGAACTTCTCGCGTTCGCTGCACGTCGAATTGCGTTACAAAGGTATCAATGTTACAGCCGTTTGTCCGGGCGCGGTAGCCACCGACCTTTACAACATCTCGCCGACTCTCAAGAGGTTGGGAGTTATCTTTGGAATTGTCATCACGCCCGAAAGATTGGCAAAACGGGGCGTCAGAGCGATGTTCAACGGCAGGGTTAGCATCACGCCAGGTCTTATCAATTATATCCTGCTATTTCTCATTTTCTTTTTACCAACAGGTGTTTTACGCTTAATCCGGAAGTGGAAATTGTTCTAATGTTATTGAAATATTGTATGAACAGAGTACTTGTAATTTTGCGATAGAGAGAAATGTTGGATAGATTGTTGGCGTGGTAGGCGACTACGAAAACGACATTATTTCGTGCATTGACTAAGTAATTGAGATTGAAATCATCATTATCATATCTAATCAAACATTTTTTGTGAAAAAGCATTCTATAAATATGTACAATCATATTGAAAAATGATGTAAATTTGCACCCGTGTTTAAAATTTCTAAAAATGATTAAAATTACCCTACCTGACGAATCGGTAAAGGAGTTTGAAAATGGTGTAACTCCTTATGAAATAGCAAAAAGCATAAGCGAGGGTTTAGCTCGCAATGTGTTGGCAGCAAAAGTTAATGGTGCAATTGTTGCGCTCAATTATGCGATTTCTGAAGACGCAACCGTGAAACTGCTAACTTGGAATGACGCTGAAGGTAAGGAGGTGTTCTGGCACTCTTCTGCTCACCTTATGGCTGCTGCAATTAAAAAATTGTACCCTACAGCAAAATTAGGTATCGGTCCTGCTATCGAAAATGGCTTCTACTACGATATCGATTTTATGGATAATACCATCTCTTCCGATGATTTCCCAGCTATTGAAGCTAAAATGTTGGAAATCGCTCAAAGTAAAGCACAATATGTGCGTAAAGAGGTTTCTAAAAAGGAAGCTCTCGATTACTTTACTTCTATCGGAAATGAATATAAAGTGGAGCTAATCAACGATTTGGAAGATGGAACTATCACTTTCTATGATACTGCCGATTTTGTTGACCTTTGTCGCGGACCTCACCTTTTTGATACTGCGTCTATCAAGGCTATCAAGTTATTGAACACTGCTGGTGCTTATTGGCGTGGCGATGAAAAGAGAAAACAGCTTACTCGTATTTATGGAATCACTTTCCCTAAGAAAAAGGAGTTGGAAGGGTACTTGACGATGTTGGAAGAGGCTAAAAAACGTGACCATAGAAAGTTGGGTAAAGAACTTGAGTTCTTTGCGTTCTCTCAAAAAGTAGGTGCAGGTTTACCATTATGGTTACCACAAGGTTATGCGTTGCGCGACCGCTTAGAGCAATTCCTCAAAAAAGTACAAAAGAAATATGGTTACCAACAGGTGCTATGCCCTCATATTGGGAATGTTGACCTTTACAAAACATCAGGTCACTACCAAAAATATGGTGCAGATTCTTTCCGCCCTATTACTACTCCACAAGAGGGTGAAGAGTTCTTCTTGAAACCTATGAATTGCCCTCACCACTGCGAAATCTACGCTCTTAAGCCACGTTCTTATCGTGACCTTCCTTTGCGTTTTGCAGAGTTCGGAACTGTTTATCGCTACGAGCAAAGTGGTGAGTTGCATGGTTTGACAAGGGTAAGAGGATTTACGCAAGATGATGCACACATTTTCTGTACTCCTGACCAATTGAAAGAGGAGTTCTGTAAAGTAATTGATATTATTCTTTATATCTTCAAAGTTCTTGATTTTAAAGAATTTGTAGCTCAAGTTTCATTGAGAGATCCAAATAATAAGGAGAAATATATCGGTACTGACGAAAATTGGCAAAAGGCAGAATCTGCAATTATTGAAGCTGCTGCCGAAAAGGGATTGAGCACTATCGTTGAGTTGGGTGAAGCTGCTTTCTATGGTCCAAAACTTGATTTTATGGTGAAGGACGCTTTGGGCAGAAAATGGCAGTTGGGAACCGTTCAGGTGGATTATAACTTGCCAGAACGTTTCGGTTTGGAATATATCGATGCAAATCAACAAAAATGTCGTCCTGTGATGATTCACCGTGCGCCATTCGGCTCAATGGAGCGTTTCGTAGCTGTTCTTTTGGAACATACTGCAGGAAACTTCCCATTGTGGTTGACGCCAAATCAAGCTATTATCTTGCCTATCAGTGAGAAATACTTGGATTACGCTCGCAATCTCCAAATGGAGTTGGACGAAGCTGGCGTGCGCGCAATAATCGACGAAAGAAATGAAAAGACAGGTAGAAAAATCCGCGATGCGGAGATGAAAAAGATTCCTTATATGTTGATTGTAGGCGAAAAAGAGGAAGCTGAAAGAACACTTTCTGTTAGAAAACATACAGAAGGCGACAAAGGTGTAATGGGAATTTCCGATTTTATAGCACTTATCAATGACCAGATCAAGGAAGAACTAAGTAAATAAGAGATAAAAAGGTATGTTTGAAAGTTTATCAAGCAAGTTAGAAAGAGCGTTTAAAGTCCTGAAAGGACAAGGATATATTACTGAAATCAATGTAGCAGAAACGATGAAGGAGGTGCGTAAAGCCCTTCTTGATGCCGACGTTAACTACAAAATTGCCAAAGAGTTTTCCGACCAGGTGAAGAAGAAAGCATTGGGTATGAATGTGCTCAAAGCAGTTTCTCCAAGCCAATTGATGGTGAAAATTACCTACGATGAATTGATTGCCTTGATGGGAAATCAAGCAGAGGATATCAATATCAAAGCCAATCCTTCTATCATTTTGATGGCTGGTTTGCAAGGTTCTGGTAAAACGACTCACTCTGCAAAATTGGCACGCCTACTCAAACATAAACGTGGTAAAAAGCCATTGTTGGTGGCTTGTGACGTGTATCGTCCTGCAGCTATCGATCAGCTAAAGGTGCTCGGTGAACAGATTGAGGTAGAGGTTTATACGGAACCCGATTCCAAAAATCCTGTTTCTATCGCTAAAAATGCGGTGAAACACGCTAAAGAGTGGGGCCATAATGTAGTAATTATCGATACGGCAGGTCGTTTGGCTATTGATGAAGAGATGATGGACGAAATCGGAAATATCCGCGATGCCGTAAATCCTCACGAAATCTTGTTTGTTGTTGATGCGATGACAGGTCAAGATGCAGTGAATACAGCGAAAGCGTTCAACGACAAACTCGACTTCAACGGTGTTATCCTGACCAAGATGGATGGCGATACCCGAGGTGGTGCAGCACTCTCTATCAAAGCCGTGGTGAACAAACCAATCAAGTTTATCGGCGTTGGCGAGAAGATGGAAGCTCTCGATGTTTTCCATCCCGATCGTTTGGCAGAAAGAATCTTGGGAATGGGCGATATCCGCTCTTTTGTGGAAAAAGCACAAGAGCAATTTGATGAAGAGGAAGCAATTCGCCTGCAACGCAAACTTACTAGAGACCAATTCGACTTTAACGATTTCTTGGCACAAATCGCTCAAATCAAAAAAATGGGCAATATCAAAGATATGATGAGTATGATTCCTGGCGTGGGGAAAGTGGTGAAAGATATGGATATTGATGAAAACTCTTTCAAAGATATCGAAGCTATCATCCTTTCTATGACTCCAGAAGAACGTAAAAATCCAGATATTTTGAATGGAAGTCGTAAGAAAAGAATCGCTTTGGGTAGCGGTAACGATATTCAAGATGTTAACCGTTTGGTGAAACAATTTGAAGAAACTCGCAAAATGATGAAGTTGGTGAGCGGTGGAAAAGGTAAGAACTTTATGCGCGCTTTAAGTCAACGCGGCAGACGATAAATAAATTGGAAAATGAAATCTATTTTTCACTTAAATTTATAATTTTTGGATTGTAAGGAAGGTAAGACGTGTTCTGCCTTCCTTTGTTTTAAATTTTAGATATGATTATAGACGGAAAAGCAATTGCCAAAGAGATTAAAACAGAATTGGCACAACAAGTAGATTCGCTATTGAAAGAAGGAAAAAGAGCACCCCACTTGGCAGCTGTTATTGTAGGCAACGATGGAGCTTCGTTAACTTACGTGGAAAGTATGAAAAAAAATGCTAAGGAGGTTGGTTTTCTCTGTTCTGTATATAAATTTCCAGAAAATTCTGAAGAACAAGAGGTTATCGATGCAATTGAATTCCTGAACAATGACCCAGAGGTGGATGGTTATATTATTCAACTTCCTCTACCTAAACATATTTCAGTGGAAAATATCCTTCCACATATCAATCCTGATAAAGATGTGGATTGTTTCCATCCGCAGAATATGGGAAACTTGGTATTAGGTAAAGATTGCTACTATCCAGCAACTCCATACGCAGTAATGGAGATTTTAAGACGCTCCAAGATTGAAACTGCGGGAAAAAATTGTGTTGTCGTGGGCAGAAGTAATATTGTGGGAAAACCGCTCGCACTCCTTTTGTCGCAAAATAGTGCAAACGCAAACGCAACCGTAACCCTTTGTCATAGCAAAACCCGTGATTTAAAGGCAGTTTGTGCGCAAGCAGAACTCTTAGTTGTGGCAATTGGTAAGCCAGAGATGATTACGGCAGACTATATTAAACCACAAGCTGTAGTTATTGATGTGGGCATTCATCGAATTGAAGATAACACTACAGAAAAAGGATATCGACTTTGTGGCGATGTGAAATATGATGAAGTTGCACAGTTGGCGTCTTCTATTACACCTGTTCCTGGTGGCGTCGGATCCGTAACAATGTGTTGTCTGTTGCTCAATATTATGAAGGCTTATCATAAAAATTGTAAGGAATAATGAGCTTATTATTAGTACTTTCGCTTGCTCCAGTTATTGCACTTGCTATCTATATTTATATTAAGGATAAATTTGAAAAGGAGCCTTTAGGCTTGCTGCTGAAGTGTTTGCTGGGAGGCGTTGGCGTTGCAGCGTCAGTACTTATACTTTTCAGTTGTTTACGGCAGATAGGCATCTCTATTGATCTTATTCCTTGGATGCAGAGTCTCTTTGGTGCGGCACTTCCTGAAGAGTTGCTGAAGTTTCTCTTTTTGATATGGATTGTGTGGAAAAATCGGAATTTTAACGAGTTCTTCGATGGAATTGTTTATTCCACATTTCTCTCCTTGGGATTTGCTGGAGTTGAGAATGTACTCTATGTGGCTAATGGTGGAATAGGTGTGGCAATTTCGCGCGCTATCTTTGCTGTTCCCGCGCACTTTTTCTTTGCTGTAGTAATGGGATATTACCTTTCAATGGCAAAATTCAGAAAACAGAATAAGTTGTGGTTCGGTTTTCTGGCTATCGCAGTTCCCGTTCTGCTCCATTTTTTGTACGACTTTTTCCTTATGGAATCTGACTATTACTCATCGATCGACCCAAGTTATGCAACCTCGCTGATGTTTACTTTTTACCTTTTTGATATTCTGCTATGGCGCATCGCAATGAAAAGGATTCACAAACGTTGTCAAGGTTGTGGTGCTCCCATTGCTAAAGGACAACACTATTGTAGTAATTGTCTGCCGAATCCATAATCTGTAATTGTTTAGTAGTTAGTAAATAAGGGAGGTAATGGGTATTTCTATTTCCTCCTTCGTTTTTACACTCATCTTGTAAAAGTTTTTTGCTTAAATAGATAATAACCATGGACAAATGGGTTCCAATTTTATCTGATAGGATAAATATATCTTTGCGGAAGCAATTTTTACAAACTTTTGGGGAATCTCCGTGCGTTGTGTTAAAAATTGAGGTCGTTTATTTTTTATGAATCGCTTTGGCTTGCTAATTCTGGCATAGTTGCGCGAATCATGCGTAGTTGTCCAAAGGAGAGGTTGCCTTCCATTGTGTTGAAGATGGAACTCAAGGTTTCACCAGCGGAAAAAAGTTCTTTTACAGGTGCGATAAACTCCTCTGGAACAAACTCTTCTACCGAAATTTCGCCCGTAGTTATATATCGAGAAAGGTGATTTTCAATAGTGCCGATGGTGAAGTTGCGCTCTTTTGCAATCTCCTCAATCGTTTTGCCTTCTTTGTACATTTGGTAGGAAATTTCGTAAGTTGGGGTTTTCTTTTCCTTCTTTTCCTTCTTTTCTTTTTTTACCTTTTTTTCCGTCTCCTTTTTACTTGTTTCAAAGTGGTTGTAATAGACATTAATCTCAAATTTCGGTTGTCGGAAGCTCTTTTTTAATTCAAAAATTCGCTCCGCACTATAATCTTCGTTGATTTTACAGATGAGATGTTTCCTTCTCGAAAGTTCACCAAAAATCGATTGGAAAAGCTCGTTGAAGATATTTGCTGCTTCTCGACTATCGGTTTCTGCTTGTGGAGCACGCATAAGAGTTATTGTATTTTCAATATTATCGGTAAAATAGTTGGCAGCATCTTCTAAACGCTGCTTTAATATTTCTAAATTCTCATCCTTAATGATTTGTTTGAGTTGTTTTTGAAAAAGATATGCAACCCTATCTAGTTCTACTATTTCCCTATAAATTGTTATAAGATAAGGAATTGTTTCTGTGCTAAAGAACATTTTGTCTTTTTCAGTATTCTTCAGTAGTTCTTCAATTAGGCCTTTGCTATTTGTAAAATCAAAAATTTCAAAGAGAAGTTTTTGGTTGAAATATTCCTTTTCTTGGTTCAATTGTGAAGAAAGTTCAGAAAACTCCTTTTTGTTATTTGTGTACGCTTTTACGTTATTATCAATCCAGAGGTTAGCACGATGGATAGGGGAGAGGAGTGTTATTCCCTCCAAACTACGACAACGACTTAGGGCAACGTAGGTTTGTCCACTTGAAAATGCGGCTTCAACATCGATAACTGCTTTTTCAAAGGTAAGTCCTTGACTTTTATGAACAGTAATTGCCCAAGCAAGGCGCAGCGGAAGTTGGGAGTACGAGCCCAATAGTTCTTCTTCAATCTGTTTGGTAGATTTGTTAACTGTATAACGAATATTTTCCCAAAGTTCAAGTGAAACGGAAATCTCTTCTGCAATGTCATCGCATTTTACAAATACCCGTTTTTCCTCATCAATTCGTGAAATTACACCAATTTTTCCATTAAAATAGCGGCGTGGGTATCCCGAATCGTTAGCAATAAACATCACTTTTGCGCCCTCTTTTAGCGTTAAAGTAGGTTCGTTGGGATAGTTTTTTTCGGGAAATTCTCCAGAAATTTCAGCTTTAAAAGTGTGGGTATGCGCTTTAATTTTAGCCAATTCTTCATCATTTATTCGCTCTGCTTTGGCATTATGAGTGGTGAGAAGAATGGAATTATCTTCTTTATTTATCTTATAATCAGGATTGTATCTTTGTTGTAAAAGTTCAAAACTTTCATTTGATAGTTGATTAAGGCGCACTTCGTTTAGAAGTTTGATAAAGTGAGTGTCTTCCTGCCGAAAGATTGTATCGAATTCTATGTAAGTGGGTGGTTGTTGTTGAATGACTTTGCTATTGAAGAAGAAAAAACCTTCGTAATAGGGAGCTAATGTTTCCTGTACATCGGGAGTAACTACGGGCGGCAATTGATACAAATCACCGATAAAAATTACTTGTACGCCACCAAAAGGAAGGTTCTTGCGATAGCGAATGTGTCGCAAAACGGTATCAATTTCGTCCAAAAGATCGGCACGCACCATACTAATTTCGTCAATTACTAAAAGTTCCAACTCCTGAATTACCTTTCGTCGCATTGAGGTCATTTTGATTTTGCTCATCAGGTTGTGTTCCCCTTCAATGGTGGGTACAAAAGGTGTGAATGGAAGTTGGAAAAAGGAGTGAATGGTTACTCCGCCAGCGTTTATTGCAGCCACTCCAGTAGGTGCCACAACCGCAATTTGCTTTTGTGTTGTAGAGCGAAGTTTGCGCAAAAAAGTGGTTTTGCCAGTCCCCGCATTTCCAGTAATGAATATGGAAGTTTGCGTGTATTGCGCAAATTGATTCGCGATATCATATATCGGAGTGAGATGCTTCATTAATATCGATTTTTTATTGCTGATTCTGAATATGTTGTCGAACAATCTCCCACGTTACAATCGCTCCAGCATTGGTAACATTGAGCGAGTGTTTGGTGCCAAATTGCGGAATTTCAATGGCTCCGTCACAGAGTGGTAGTAAAATATCATCAACCCCAAAAACTTCGTTTCCCAAAATCAAGACAATCTTATCTTCTTTATTCACAATAAATTGATCCAGCATGATTGAACTATCGGTTTGCTCAACAGCATAAACTTTCCAACCCGCATTTTTTAACTCCTGAATCAACAATTCGGCACTGTCCCGATATTCCCAATCTACAGATTCTGTGGCTCCTAATGCCGTTTTTGCAATCTCTTTTTGCGGTGGTGTTGCTGTGATGCCGCAGAGGTAGAGTTTGCTAACCGCAAATGCATCAGATGTTCTATAAATAGAACCTATATTGTTCATACTCCGAATATTATCTAGTATTATAATCAAAGGGAGTTTTTCAATTTTTTTGAATTCTTCTGGGGAAATTCTCCCCAATTCATCCATCGATAGTTTTTTCATAAATGATTATTTGAAGAGAGAAATATGGCAACTTACAGGATAATGGTCTGATATGGTCGCCGTTGTATCAGTTTTATATCCAAATGACTTATATCGTTTGTCGTGGAAAATATAGTCAATGCGGAAATTTGGAAATGCATCACCATGGTAAGTGCTTCCAACGCCGTAACCACTTTGACGGAATGCGTCTTTTAGATGTTTGCCAACCTTGCTGTAAGCATACGAAGCCGGTGCATCATTCATATCTCCGCAAACAATAACAGGGAATTTTGTGGTGTCGATATGTGCATGCAAAATTTGTGATTGCTCTTCCCGCTTGATAAAAGCTTTCTCTAATTTGTCTGTTATCTTTTTGGCTTTGATATTAAATTTAGGGTCGTTAATGTTGTTGTTAATCAGTTGTTTCCCTATTTCATAATCTTCATTGTCAAAGTGGATAGAAGCTAAATGAAAGTCGTAAATCCGGATTGTGTCTTTCTTATATTTTATGTCGGCAAAAATAGCAATGGTAGAGGAGTCGGGAGTGGTAACCACACCTTTGTTGATAATTTTGTATTTGCTAAAAATAGCATATCCGAAGAAATATTCGTTATTGCGATTAGAAGGAAAATATTGATAATATCGTTTATTATCAGCAAGATTAAGAATTTCTAATAGGGAATCTGTTGTTGTAAATTCTAATTTTCCGCTGGCATCAATAAAATGTTCTTGAATGCACAAGATGTCTGGTTTCTCTTCGCGAAGCAGATTGAAAATTTTCTGTTTCTCTTCGTTCCGGTTCTCTTTTCCATCAGTCCAATATACCCCATAAGATCGTGCGTTAAAACTCATTACCTTCACGCAGTTGACACAAGTGTCAGGTATTGGTTCTTCTCGAAATTGTCTTGTGCGGTCTATGTTGTTAACATTGATAAGAATTGTTAACAGCGAAATAAGACAGTAGCTCGGTTTGAAAAAGATCCATAAAAGAACAAATCCAAAGTTGATAAACAATAAATACTTGAAACTTAGTACTAAAAATGCGGGCACTACCCACGTTGTAGGGGCAATTACTTTAGCAAAAAATACTAGTAAAAGTGCTGCACTTGCTACGATATTCAATAATAAAAAGATAATTCTGAATATTTTTCCTATAATTGAACCTCTTTTTTTCTTTTTCATTTCTCTATTTTTTACTTGAAAAGAAGAGAAAATCTTTCTCCTCTTTTGTGAGGGAATCATACCCGTTTTTTGATATTTTATCTAAAATTGCATCGATTTTTGCCTTTTCTTCCACTTTTCGAGCATTATATTGCTCATCACTTTCGGGGCGCTTATTATACTCAAAATTAGAAGCTGTAGCATATTTTTGTTTTCTTTCCCTTTTTTTCTTCCGAAATTTAAATTGGGTTTCCTTTTTTAAAAAAATCATCGACAAAAATCCATAAATAACACCGCCTAAGTGCGCAAGATGACCGCCAGGATTGCCATTATCTATGTTGATAATGTCGATAATGATAAAAAAGCAGGTTAGCCATTTCAATTTTACATTACCAATAAATAGCAACGACAACGTATGATTAGGTTGTTGTGCGGTGATTGCTGCCATAATGGCCATAATTGCTCCAGAGGCGCCAATGGCATACGACGCTGAAATTACGCCTTGAAACGCTGGAAACAGATTATATGAAACCATATAAAAAAGGTTTCCGAAAATTCCGCCAACAATATAGGTTATCCAAAGATGTTTTTCTGAAAGATAGGAGCAAAAAATCTTCCCCATCACACTTAACATCAACATGTTGAATAAAATATGAAAAAAATCGATGTGAAGAAATAGAGAAGTTATAAGTGCCCAAGGTCTGAAGAGTAAGGTCTCAAAAGAGGCAGGACAGCCCAAATAGTGGATAATCCATTCCACACCATTCTCTTTGAGATTGGGTAGAGAAAAGAGAAATCCTGATAAATTGAGAATAATTTCAACAATCCATTCCACCAAAAATACAGCTATATTGATGAGTATTAGCTTATTAATTGCGGATTTGTTTTGTATGAAATTTTGCAAATAGTATTTCCAATTACGTTGAGTATTGCTTTGGAAAGGGTTGTACTGATAGTTGTAGAAGTTGTTCATTTCTCTGAAATTAGTAGTTATACCAATTATTGTCTCTATCCTTTTTTCTCCAATAAAGAATCATAAAAATACCGAAAACCATACCGCCAAGGTGTGCAAAGTGTGCAATTCCATCAGCAGTGCCAGCAATGCCGAAGAAAAGTTCTAATGCACCATAAATGATAACGAAATATTTTGCTTTCAAAGGTAAAAGGAACCATATATAGATGTAAGAATTGGGGAATAACATTCCAAATGCTAATAAAAGTCCAAATACAGAGCCACTTGCCCCAACAATGTTATAACTGCCGACAAAAGATTCTTTAATAGAAGTTGTTGCTGCCGTTAACTCGTTCAGCGCGCTCGGGTTGGCTTGCAAAACCCTCAAATTGTTTTGAAATACCTCTTTCAAATTTTGCTGGTGACAATTGTCCACCAAATATTGATAGGTTCCTAAACTTGGATTTTCCAGAAATTGATTAATCAACGAAATCTCAGGATTGATTTGCAAAAATATGATAAGATAGTGGATGGCTGCCGCTCCAATTCCAGTTATAAGGTAGTATTGAAGAAAGCGTTTACTACCCCAAATGTTTTCAATCATAGACCCAAACATCCACAGCGAGAACATGTTAAAGAATAGATGTCCAAAATTTCCGTGCATAAACATATAGGTGATAATCTGCCAAAAATGGAAATTTTGGGATTCAAAATAGTGTAAGCCGAAAATGTCATATAGGTTCACCCGACCCATAACGGCAGGCCCCATTAAATAAGTTGCAAGAAAAAATATTCCATTAATAATGAGAAGGTGTTTTACAACAGGAGGAAGTATGCTGTGACTTGGAATTCCTATTTGTTCATTCATTGCTTTCTTAAGTTTTTAGATTAACAATATGATAGAAAATATAGTTTTATTGTGCAATTATCAATATTTCGTTAGATTGTTGGGCGCTTATACTAGATCCTTTTATCAGATACTTTGCCAAATTCACTAACGACTTTTCGTAGCAATTTTAAGAATGTTTCTCTGTCCATATTTTCTTCTATTTTAAGAAGTAAATATTAATTGCAATTGATAACAATACAATTAATATTGATGTTTTATAACTTATACAAGTTAGCAAAATTTAAATTGCAAAAATACAGCAAAAATATGTAAATTTGCAGCCTTAAAAATGTTTTTATGAATTTTCTGTCTGAATATTCGCTATGGTTACTTCCGTTATGCCTATTTGTAGGTGTAATATATTCATTTTTACTATATTATAAAAATAGAAATATCGAATTTGGTAGAAAAACTACCTGGTTTCTAGCTTCCATCCGAGCAGTAGTAATAACAATGATTTGCTTTCTTTTGTTGGCACCAATGGTAAAGCGCGTGGTAAAGCAAACAGAGAAACCTATTGTTGTGTTGGCAGTTGATAACTCTGAGTCAATCGTGGCAAATGAAGATTCGGGATGGTATAAAAATGATTTTCCCATTGCTTATCAGCAACTTATAGAGCGCTTAGAAGGGAAGTACGAGGTGGTGCAATATCAGATAGGCGAAAAGGTGGATCCAATTCTTTCGGAGGATATGATGTTCTCTTTTTCAGATAAAACAACAAATCTTTCCGCAGTTTTTGATGAAGTTGAAAATATGTACGGTACACGGAATTTGGGCGCAATGGTGCTATTTACCGATGCTATTTACAATAACGGAACTAATCCTTTCTATAAAGCTGAGTATTTGAAATACCCTGTGTTTACTGTCGGAATGGGAAATTCGGAGCAACAAACCGACCTTTATATCAGTTCAATAAATCATAATAAACAAACATTTAAAGGAAATAGATTTCCTGTTGAAATCAATGTACAAGCTACAAAATTGTCGGGAAAAACTACAAAACTTACCGTTACAAAAGGGGATAATGAGGTCTTGACAAAAGAATTAAATATCTCATCGTCAAATTATTATGAGACTGTAAAGTTTGATGTAGAAGCAGAGGAAACTGGTACTCATCGTTATCGTGTAACCCTATCTTCTGTGGATGGTGAAATAAGTGATAAAAATAACGAAACTTCCTTTTTTATTCAAGTGGTGGATCAACGTGAGAAGATTGCAATTGTCTATAATTCCCCACACCCAGATGTCGCTGCTATTAGGTCTTCTATCGAAAAGGTGGACAAATATCAAGTGGAAGTTTTTGCTATTGAAGATTTTAAATCGGAATTGTCTGACTATTCATTGCTGATTTTACACCAATTACCATCTGCGCATAATTCAATGCCTGCACTAATGACTAAAATTAACAATAGTAAGGTTTCTGTTTTGTATGTGATTGGTTCTCAGACGAATTTGGGGATGTTGAATGCACAAAATCTGGGTTTCTCCATCGCTCAGAATAAAAATCTTACCAATGATGCTTCACCTACATACAATTCTAATTTTACACTTTTTACCTTTTCTGAAGAAGCTAAACAGATGTTCGCTCACTATCCTCCCATTGAAACACCTTTCGGAAATTATAAAACTGCCGGTTCAACCCACAATTTTATTTATCAGAAAATTAGTGGAGTAGAAACCAATTATCCATTATGCTTATTCAATGATAATGATGGTCGAAAGGTGGGAGCAATTTGTGGAACAGGAATCTGGCAGTGGAAACTTTTTAATTACGTTTATGCTCATAATCACGATGCATTTGATGAGTTGGTAGAAAAAATTGTGCTTTATCTATCAGTGAAAAGTGATAAAAGTCGTTTTCGTGTGAGAACGAAACAAGTGTATAATGAAAATGAAGCTATTGAAATTTCTGCAGAACTTTATAATGATAGTTATGAACTTGTAAATAAAGCTGATGTGTCAATTACTTTAAGTGATAATTTAGGTAAGGAGTATCAAGCGAATTTCTCAAAACAAAATAATGCTTATACGTTGAATATGGGAGAACTTCCTGCTGGAGACTACCATTGGACGGCTTCTACACAGGGTTTTACGCCTCAACAAACTAAATCTGGCGCATTTTCAATTCAGGAGTTAGTCGTAGAATCGTTAAATTTGGTGGCGGACCATTCACTTTTGCAATCCATAGCTGAAGCGACAAATGCACAATTTTATAATGTTAAAGATTTTTCTGAAATTGAGAATCAAATATCTAAAAATGAAAATATTAAAACAGTAGCTTCCTACTCTCCAAAATATAATCTATTACTTAATTCGTGGCTCTATATCACTCTACTGATGCTTCTTTTGGCTATTGAATGGTTTATAAGAAAATGGGAAGGTGGTTTTTAATTTATAATGTGTGATGAAATTCGTGAAAAAAATATCGTTCATTTTATTATTTTTAGGATTAGGTTTCTATGGTTCTGCGCAATCAATTGCCTTAATGAAATACCGTGGAGGCGGCGATTGGTACGGAAATCCAACAGCGTTAACTAATCTTATTGCATTTTGTAATAGTCAATTGGGAACAAACTTAAGTCCTGAATATCAGGTGGTTGAAGTGGGTAGTTCCGATATTTTTCACTATCCCTATATTCACCTTACAGGACACGGAAATGTTGTGTTTAGCAATGATGAAGCTGAAAATTTACGACTTTATCTTATGTCGGGTGGCTTTCTCCATATTGACGACAACTATGGAATTGACAGATTTATCCGAGCACAAATGAAACTCGTTTTCCCAGAATTGGAATTTGTAGAACTTCCTTATAATCACCCAATTTTTCATCAAAAGTTTGACTTTCCCAATGGTTTGCCCAAGATACATGAGCACGATGGAAAGCAACCACAAGCCTTTGCTCTTCTTTGGGAGGGTAGGGTGGTTTGCCTTTATACATACGAGTGCGATTTAAGCGACGGATGGGAAGATTTTGAGGTACACAAAGATAGTGAAGCCACTCGCCTGAAAGCATTGAAGATGGGAGCAAATATAATTCAATATGTGTTTAATCAATAGATTATGAAACATTCCTCCAAAATTTTTATTCTGTCGCTATTGTCTTGTCTAGCGGTTCATTTGCATGCTCAAACTCCCAAATATATTTTCTATTTTATAGGAGATGGCTTCGGCTTAAATCAGTCAATTTTAGCTGAAAATTATTTGGATGCACTCCATCAAGATACGCAAACCGTTCATCTTCAGATGTTGAAGATGCCTGAGACTGGATTTGCAACAACTTATTCTGCAAATAGTTATGTAACTTGCTCGTCAGCAGCAGGTACTGCTTTGGCAACAGGCGTAAAAACGAATAACAATATGCTGGGGGTTACGCCTACTGGAATTCCGTTACGCTCTATCGCTGAATTATTACACCAACAAAAATTTCTTATAGGCTTGGTCTCAACCGTTTCTTTGGATCATGC
>Ga0233362_1000121_pt1 | contig 17016 bp, 16 predicted proteins | sample ElkDunMinimDraft_22_FD_180674 | JGI IMG/M metagenome (GOLD analysis project Ga0233362, IMG submission 180674) | Fecal eukaryotic communites from dung pellets of Tule Elk in California, USA - Elk Dung C1 | ecosystem: Host-associated > Mammals > Digestive system > Large intestine > Fecal | place... | reverse complement strand
AACTTAGCAAACTACTAATCTCTACATCTTCGCCAATAGCTTTTCTGCCATTCAAGAAGTCCAACTCAATAATAAAGTTGATATACACTTTCTTTACATTGAACTTTCTTACCAACTCCAATGCTGCAGCCATCGAGCCACCAGTAGCCAACAAATCATCATGCAAAAGCACTACATCATCCTCGCACAACGCATCTGCGTGAATTTGAATAGTATCCACACCATATTCTTTTGCATAACTAACCTCTATTGTTTCTGCTGGTAACTTACCAGGCTTACGAACAGGCACAAAACCCGCACCCAAATCCATTGCTACAGCAGGACCCAGTATAAATCCTCTTGATTCAATACCCACCACTTTGGTGATGCCGTATGCACGATACAAATTAACAATTTCATCTTTCATCCATTTCAAATAATCTGGATTACTCAATACAGTAGTAATGTCTTTAAAAATAATTCCTGGCACAGGAAAATCCTTTACATCGCGAATCGCCGCGAGCACTTCTTCGTGTTTCATATCTTTTATTTGTTATTAATTATCTTACTACATTTAGCAAAACGTCTTATGTTCCACGTGAAACAATTACACACCCTTCTCCTAATAGTCTTATTATTTATACTACAGCGAGCATAGCGAACGATCTACAGCCCATATGGGCGATCTACAATCTACAGCGCAGCGATCTATCTACCCATAAGTACTAGCAATACGCTTACATCATTAGGACTAACACCTGGTATTCTGCTTGCTTCACCTATCGTGTTAGGCTGAATACGAATCAACTTTTGTCTAGCCTCAGTACTCAATGATTGCACACTATTATAGTCAAAATCCTTTGGCAATCGAATATTATCCAATCTTCTTAGTTTGTCTGCAGCTAGTTTCTCACGCTCAATATATCCTTTATATTTAATATTGATCTCGGTGCTTTCTACAATCTCCTCTTGTCTTGCTCCGAGCGCTTCTATCTTCTCTTTCAACTCAGGCAATGCATCCGCCAATCCCATAATCGTTACATTAGGACGAGCTACAATATCAATCAACTTACATGTTTGCTGCAGATCACCATAGCCCATCTGATTCAAATAGGCATTGATATCTTTGGCCTTTACCGATGTTGTGCGCAACATTTCTGTTAAGGCAGCTTCGCCTGCTTGTTTGTTCTTAAGCAAAGATAAGCGATAGTTATCTGCCAATCCCAATTCATAACTTCTTTCTGTCAGTCGAGCATCGGCATTATCTTGGCGAAGCAAGATGCGGTATTCGGCTCTTGAGGTAAACATTCGGTATGGCTCATCCACACCCTTATTTACCAAATCGTCAATCAATACACCAATGTAACTTTCATCCCTTGCCAATGTAAATGGCGCTCCACCTGTGATATTTTGATGCGCATTGATACCTGCGACCAATCCCTGACCTGCAGCTTCTTCATATCCCGTAGTGCCATTGATTTGGCCCGCAAAGAAGAGATTCTTCACCTTCTTTGTCTCCAATGTATGCAGCAACTGAGTAGGGTCGAAAAAGTCGTATTCTATCGCATATCCTGGACGATAGAGAACTATGTTCTCTAAACCCTTCACTGTCTTCAATGCTTGCCATTGAATTTGCCAGGGTAGGGAAGAGGAGAAACCATTGATATAATACTCATTCGAATCCACGCCCTCTGGCTCCAAGAACAATTGGTGCATGTCCTTATCCGCAAATGTCACTATCTTCGTCTCAATACTTGGACAATATCTTGGACCTATACTCTGAATCTGTCCATTATACAATGGCGAATCTGCTAATCCACTACGCAATACCTCATGTGTCTGCTCGTTGGTATAAGTAATCCAGCAACTCATTTGCTTAAGCTGACGTTGTACTGTATCCAAATACGAGAATTGGTGATTATCCTCATCTCCCAACTGCTCCGTCAATTGCGAAAAATCAATACTTCTCTTATCCACACGCGCAGGCGTTCCTGTTTTCATTCGATCCGTAGCAAAGCCCAATTGACGCAATTGCTCTGTAATACCGAAACTACTAGGCTCGGATATACGACCACCTTCAATCTGGGTCTTTCCAAAGTGCAGTAAACCATTCAAGAAGGTACCATTGGTCAAGATCACAGCCTTCGCTTCCATCTCTACACCAAGCAGCGTCTTCACTCCACACACTTGACCATCTTTGACCACTAACTCCATGACGGTATCTTGCCAGATATATAAGTTTGGAGTCGTAGTCAGTATCTTCACCCATTCCTCAATAAAGCATTTCCGATCGCTTTGACTACGAGGACTCCACATAGCTGGACCCTTGCTGCGATTGAGCATACGGAACTGAATAGCACTCTTATCAGTCACAATACCCATCTGTCCTCCCATGGCATCTATCTCTCTGACTATCTGACCTTTAGCTATTCCACCCACGGCAGGATTACAACTCATCTGACCAATTTTATTCATGTCCATCGTGATGAGCAACGTCTTACTACCCATACGAGCAGCAGCGCTGGCTGCCTCGCAGCCTGCGTGTCCCGCACCAACTACAATAATATCGTACTTAAATTCCATATAATCAATCACTTATCTGCCAATTACTCTATTTCTATGCTTCCATCTGCCTTGTCCGCTAAAACTACTCTTCCCAATCGTTCGTAGTGGAGGCAAAAAAGCATCCTCTAAATGCGTCAATTCTTTCACTTCATATGTATTAGGGTCCATCGTAATACCGATAATATCAAATCTCGGAACCAACTCAATCTTATGAAACTTGATATACGCATTCGCTGCTGCAGCCATCCTTCTCCGCTTCAATTCATCTACAAACTCCTCTGGTCGTTTACTTCCAAAAGAACTTGTACGTGTCTTTACTTCTACAAAAACAATCTCCTTCTTGCTCATAGCTATCACATCCATCTCCAAATGCCCGAACTTCCAATTGGTATCCACTACGCGAAATCCCTTCTTACGCATCGTTTCACAAGCAATCTCTTCGCCCTTTTGTCCTATGATATTATGCTCTGCCATCTTTATCCTTGCATTTTATTCACGCGCGCAGCATCTAGTCTTAGCATAATCGCCAGCAATATCGTAAAGCCCCATAACGACGAACCACCATAACTAAAGAATGGCAGCGGAATACCAATCACAGGCAATAGTCCCAACACCATACCTATATTAATCGTCACGTGGAACAATAATATACCCGCGACACAATATGCATATATCATACTGAACTTATCACGCTGTCTTTCAGCAATGTATATTATTCGTAGTATCAATGCTAAATATAATAGTAATAGTCCTGCAGAACCAATAAATCCCCATTCCTCGCCTACTGTACAGAAGATAAAGTCGGTATCTTGTTCTGGTACAAATTTCAATTTGGTTTGTGTGCCTTGCAAGAATCCTTTACCCGTTGTTTGTCCCGAACCAATAGCAATCAACGACTGATTCACATTATATCCTGCTCCGTGAGGGTCATCTTTCATTCCTAGCAAAACCTCAATACGGATACGCTGGTGTGGCTGCAATATCTTGTGGAACGCAAAGTCACAACCTTGGCAGAGTAGGGTAGAAACCAACACAAAACCCACTATCCATCCCATACTGCTCTTGCGTTGTTTCAGTGCTTGTAGCAATAAATAAATAGCTACAAATGCCAAACTAGCGATCGCTATATAATTAAAGTTAACCGCTATCCATATATTTACCAGCAATCCTATTCCATAGCAAGCCACTACGCCTAGAGCCATAATAATGCCAGAACGCAACTCTTTTTCCTTAGCAATCAGCAATCCCAGCACTATCATATGGATTACTGTTGTGCTTATCAATATTCCCAGATTACCCGTTCCAAAAGGTAATGCCATCTCGCCAAAACGAATCACTAATATAAAGAGCAATATACTCGCAACTCCCCAACTTAGAACATATTCCGTCATACCTTGGCGATAAAAAGCCAACAAAAAAGAGATAAATACCAGTGCCGAACCTGTCTCACGCTGCGCTACCATAATGATCAACATCGGTACTCCCATCAGTAAAAAAGGTACGGTCAAATCGCGCAAATCTCGCACTTTATATCCATACCTACTCATATATTTGGCTATTGCTATCGCTGTGAAACATTTGGCGAACTCAGCGGGTTGCAAACTAATCGGACCTATCGTCAACCAGGACAATGAACCCTTGATATCTCGCGCAAAGATAGGTGTAACAATCAGCAGCAAAAGCATTACTCCATAGAAGATATATCCCAATACATCGTAAGCCTTCTCTTCTATCATCAGTATGATTCCGCCCATTACAACGGCTGTCGCCAGCCAAACCAATTGTTTTCCTGCACGGTTGGAGAAGTCCCAAATACTTGTTTGGTCAAACGAATAACTCGAACCATAGATATTCAGCCAACCAAATAGCGCAATCACGAGGAACAACCCTATTGTCCACCAGTCGATACCCGATATGATACTTCTATTATTGCCCATCTGCTTTATCTATCAAATTCGCATTTACCATGCGGTCATATAGCCAATTTCGCTTGATTTCACCAGTCAAATACTGTTCCATCAACAGTGTAGCTATCGGGCATGCCCACGTGGAACCAAAACCTGCATTCTCTACAGCAACCGCTATCGCTATCTGCGGATTATCCTGTGGCGCAAAACCGATAAACAATGCATGATCTTCTCCATGAGGGTTCTGCACCGTACCAGTCTTTCCACAAATCTGCAATTCTGGCACGTTATACCACTTACCCGTACCTTCGGTCATCACACGCGCCATACCGCGATGCACAACATCAAAATGTTTTGCGTCAATCGATGTGTAATGAATCCTCGATTTCATCGAGTCATTCTTATTCAAGTGAGGAGTAATATAGTACCCCTTATTCGCTATAGCAGCTGTCTGATTGGCCAATTGAAGCGGTGTTACCAAGATCTCTCCTTGTCCAATCGAAAGAGAACGAATCGTGATCGCTTTCCACCCCTTCTTTCCATACAATTTATCATACAACGCAATCGATGGAACAGCTCCCTTCGCTTGTTCGCTGATATCGGTATCATCAAACTTCTTACCTAGTCCAAAGCTCATCACATGATCACGCCATGTTTGATAATGCCCCTTAAATTCGGCGTTATCATCGCTATACCCATCTTGCTGAAGCAAGTCTTTATACATGGCCCAAAAATAAGGATTGCAACTTTGTTCTATACCTTCCTCCAAATCCACTGGACTCCCATGATCGTGCGTACATTTGATAGGATATGACGTTTGCCCATTGCATGTATATTGCGTTCTGGTAGTGATAACCCCTTCCTGCAACCCCACCAATGCTTGCAATATCTTAAAGGTCGAACCAGGCGCATATTGCGCTTGAGTAGCTCTATTCATCAGCGGTTTGTGTGCGTCTCTCAATAGCGCTTGGTAGTTCTTCGAACGTTCTTGACCTACCAATGTACGAGGATCCCAGTTTGGAGAACTCACTAGCGCCAACACTTCGCCCGTTTGTGGTTCTATAGCCACTACGCTACCTACTTTGCCCTGCATCAATCGTTCTGCCAACAACTGCGTTTGGATATCTAGACCCAAATGCAAATCATTACCAGTCACAGCATCTCTATCTAATTTCCCCTCCTGATAGGAGCCCTGAATACGTCCGCGCGAGTCACGCATTAATATCTTCACTCCTTTTTCTCCGCGAAGTTCTTGTTCATACGTTCGCTCGATTCCATCTCGTCCTGAATAGTCTCCTGCGCTATAATAGGAGTCCCTTTCCAAATCCCGCTGGTTCACTTCTCCCACACTTCCCAGTACATGAGAAGCAATCGGATACATATAATCGCGCAAAGTCCTACAACGTATATCTACACCTGCGTACTTATACAACTCTTGTTGTAATGCAGCCACTTCCTCTTGACGTAGCTGATCCATAAAGACTTGTGGAGAATAACGTGAGAATCCTCGATTCTTACGAGAATTCATCATGTTCTGCATGCGCTCTTCAAACTCAATAGGGGTAATTCTCAACTTCTCGCAAAAACTCAGCGTATCAAAAGCGCTATTTTGCATCTCTCTGACAATCATGGTCACCTCGTAGATAGGCTGATTTGCCACCAGCAACTCGCCATTTCTGTCGTAAATAAGTCCGCGTGAAGGATATATAGTCTGCCGCAGCTGCGCGTTGGTTTCGGCTTTTCCTTGAGTAGATTGGTCAATGACCTGTAAAATAAATAATCGTACAATATATGTGAGCACCACCAATACTGCAATGCCCGCTATCACATACCGCCGATTATAATTAGGGTCATTAATCATTGCTTAAAGATATCATATCCTATGATAATCAAGATAGTCAGTACGCTGCTAATCAATGTTTGTAGCAGTACTATCCACCAATTACTCCAACTCCAAGTCTCCAAAGCAAACACCATGAGGTGATGTATCAATACTAGGAATACCAAGCATTTTACATAGTCAATTCTGCCGATACTTAAGCTGCAAACTTCACCTTTTACCCGTTCCACATCCTGCAACACATATCCCAGTAATATTGGGCGTAAGAAGCTAAATGCTACACATGCAGCCATGTTCACGCCTAATGAACTGCTCCATATATCAAACATCAATCCAATAGTTGCACCTATAAGCATTTCTAACCAGCGTGGTATTTGCACGGGCAGATTCATCAGTATCAACACATATACCATTGGAAATCCCCAACCAGCAATTTGCAGGTGGTTAAACAATAGCACTTGCAACAGTACTATCACTAACGCTTGTACTATTTGCTTAATCCATACCATTCTGTTTTCCAATTTTATCAGTAGTCATGTTTGCGTTTTTATTACGTAGTACTTGTACGTATTTTAGAGCCTTGTAATCGGTACTCAATTCTATTGTAGTTTGATGGTAATTATCGCCTAATCCTAATTTCGTTTCAGTAACAACGCCCACCATTACGCCTTCTGGAAAGACGTTTGTTAAGCCACTTGTTACTACTGTATCTCCTTGATTCACTACCACATGCCGTGCCATCTCGGTCAAGTTAACAAACCTATAATTTCGACCATTCCATGCTGTTCCGCCTATTTGACCATTGCTTTTCAAACGACTACTAATGCTGATTTTTGTGTGGATAACTGGTACTACCAATGCATATTTTTCACCTACAGCACTCACTATTCCTACTACACCATTAGCGCCTATTACACCCATATCTACCTTTATGCTATCGCGCAATCCTTTGTTGATTGTCAAATAGTTATGCTGTTTGTTTATGCTTGTCCCAATTACTTTGGCGGGTATATATTCCCAGTCTAGATGACTATACACATACCCACTATCACGTTCGGTTGCAACCTCTACATTATTAGCTAGCAACATTAACTCAGCTTTTAGACGAGCATTCTCTTCTGCTAATTCTGTATTAATAGCACGTAGACCAAAATACTCCGCTACATTAGTCTTGATATTGTTTATTCCTGCCACCATTCGATTTGCGCCTGACCATGCAGCACTCTGCTGATATTCATTACAGGTGCATATCAGTATAAACGCAACAACTTCCAATATCAAGAATATTAGGAAGTTGCTATAGCGTAGTAAAAACTGTATCAAGTTTCGCATTTATCGAATCAAGAAGCCAAAATTGTTCACATTCTTCAGTGCCACTCCTGTTCCACGAGCCACAGCGTGCAATGGATCCTCTGCAACGTGGAAAGGAATAGTAATCTTATCTGTCAAGCGCTTGCTCAGTCCGTGCAACTGTGCACCACCACCAGTCAAGTAGATTCCGCGTTTTACGATATCAGCATATAACTCTGGTGGGGTAGCTTCTAGTGCTTGAAGAATAGCATTTTCTATCTTTGCGATGCTCTTCTCCAAGCAGTGTGCAATCTCTTGATAGCTTACAGGCACTTGCATTGGCAATGCAGTCACTTTATTTGGACCAATTACCATATAATCCTCTGGAGCGTCCTCTAATTCAGGCAAAGCACTACCAACTTTCATCTTGATGCGCTCTGCAGTAGGCTCGTCAATACGCAAGTTGTGCATACGCCCCATATACTCCACAATATCCGCATTTAAGTCATCACCAGCCACCTTAATAGATTTGTTTGCTACGATTCCGCCGAGTGAAATCACAGCAATCTCAGTGGTACCACCACCTATATCTACGACCATGCAACCCTCTGGACTTTCCACATCAATACCCATACCTATTGCTGCTGCCATTGGCTCATAGATCATATAAACATCGCGTCCGCCTGCGTGTTCACTACTATCGCGTACCGCACGAATTTCAACTTCAGTACTGCCCGAAGGGATGCATACTACCATGCGAATGTTAGGAGTAAATAACTTGTTTTGCTTTGGAATCATCTTAATCATTCCGCGAATCATCATCTCGCAGGCATAGAAGTCTGCAATCACACCATCACGGAGTGGGCGAACGGTATTAATCAGCGTACCACCCTTGCCAATCATTTGTTGTGCCTTACGACCTACTGCCACCATCTTACGATCAGCAGCGCTAATAGCTACTACAGATGGCTCATCTACCACCACTTTGTCATCGCATATGATGATGGTGTTAGCTGTTCCGAGATCAATTGCAATCTCTTGCGTAAACGAAAATAGTCCCATTTTGTTCTATGTATTATGAGTTTTTATAAACTTTATTTTTCAAGTTTTTAAAAAGTGGAATTTGGTCTGCAAAGTTACAACTTTTTTTTGAGATATACAATAGTTAATGTCTTTTTCAAACAAAAAGTCTTAAAAATAACAAAGTTGAATATAAAAATAGACACTTAAGGCGAATCCTAAGTGTCTATTTTCTTTATGTAGCGGGACCCAGGATTGAACTGGGGACCTCATGATTATGAATCATGCGCTCTAACCAGCTGAGCTATCCCGCCATGCTAAAAAGAAGCATTCTTCTCAAAAGCGGGTGCAAAGGTACAACAATTATTTGACTTGACCAAATTTTAGGTCATTTTTTTCACATTTTTGTCAAATATAGGTCTATTTTTCTCTTTTTTTACGCCGTTTGACAGGGAAAAATAGAGTTTTTTGACAAAAGATTTGCTTAAATAAAATAATTGTTGTACCTTTGTGCGCTTTTTCGTGTAAAAGGCATACCATTAAATTATTTATTAACTCGGACATGCAACTCGTGCAGTTGTAGTCCACAAATAACAACAAACAAATGGCAACAAAAATTCGTTTGGCTCGTCATGGTCACAAAGACTACGCTTACTACCACATCGTAGTAGCTGACAGCCGCTCGCCACGTGATGGCAAGTACATTGAGCGCATTGGCTCTTACAATCCAAACAACAACCCTGCTAAAGTTGATCTCAAGTTTGATCGCGCTTTGTACTGGGTAAACGTAGGTGCTCAACCTACTGACACTGTTCGCAACATCCTCTCTGGCGAGGGCGTTATGCTTATGAAGCACTTGAATGGTGGTGTAGCTAAGGGTGCATTCTCTGCAGAAGAGGCTCAAAAGCGTTTCGACGCTTGGAAAGCACAAAAGGATGCTAAGAATGGTAAGATCAGCCAAGCAGAAGCTGACAAAAAAGCTGCTGCTGCTAAAGCATTGCTTGCTCAAGAGGTAGAGACCAACAAGGCAAAAGCTGCTGAGGTTGCAAAGAAGCGCCAAGAGGCTGCTGATGCACTCGCTGCTGCTGCAGTAGAGGCAGCTCAAGAAGCAGCTGCTGCAGAGGCAGAGGTTGCTGCTGAGTAATCTAAGATTAAGGCTGTCGCCGAAAATAGAGTTCAAAACATGGTTTTGGACTCTTTTTTTATTTATATTTCTTACTATTAGTAGATAATCTGTATGTAACAGAAATAAAAATAGAGTGCCATGTTTGACACTCTATTTTATTTCTTAAGAAAACTAATACTTAATCGCTGAGACGTTTGAAAGTTAAAATCACCGTAATATCAATATCACCAACCTTGGTTTCTTTAACATAACTTGCAGAAAGTATCAAATTCTCCGATGTAAGAGTATCAACCTGGAAGTGATCTGTTTCGTACAATGATGTAGCATAAGAGGTAGTTAACGTGTTATTAGATAGCGTATAGTCATAGGTTTTATCACCTATTGTCAGTATATTTAACTCGTCAAATTTCCATGTTTGTCCTTTGTACGAATCAAGGTCTTCACCACCTCCATCATACTTCAAAATTGCTTCCATACACTCCCATGTGCCAGCAATTGTTGGCTCTGGAGTTTGTTCAGGCTTTTCCTCACAAGAAGTAAACAACATTGGCACAATAGCTATTAGCATCATTGCAACTAAAAATTTGATTTTTTTCATAACTTTATATTTTAAATACTTTTAATTAGAACTTCATTATTCTCCAATTATCTTTGCAAAGATACAATATTTGTTTTATTTGACCAAATTTTTCGCTTCATTTTTTACAATTTTACGAAAAATGTATTTTTTTTGTTTGTCTCAAAAAAAAGTAGTATCTTTGCAAACAATTTTGTTTTAATTACAAATCATGCTGAACGTATCATTTGTTCTATATCAACCTAATTGGAAGCAAGTCGCTGATTTAACAGAAGTTATATTGCAACTTGATAAGGTAAACCATGTATATTGGATAGACAATTCTCCGCTAGAACAATACCAATTACCGCTTCAATCCTCCAAAATCACATACCACCATAATGCTGATAACCTGGGTTATGGTGCAGCCCATAATATTGCAATACGAGAATCAATTTATGATGATGTCCCATATCATTTGGTTGTTAATTCGGATATAGTTTTGACTGCTGAAGCATTAAAAACAATGTTAACCTTCATGATTCAACATCCTGAAGTAGGCAGTTTAATGCCCAAAGTTGTTTATCCAAATGGCCAATTACAATATCTGTGCAAGTTATTACCCACTCCTATTGATGTGTTTGGAAGACGTTTTCTGCCGAAAAGGTTGATCAATCGTCGCAATCAAACATACGAAATGCGTGCTTCTGGCTATGACAAACTAATGAATGTTCCGTATCTCAGTGGTTGTTTTATGCTATTACGCACAAAGGCCGTGCAACAAGCAAAACTTTTTGATGAGCGTTTCTTCATGTACCCAGAGGATATGGATCTTACTCGTCGCATACACAGAAATTATCTTACCATCTATTTTCCACACGTAACAATCATTCATAACCATGAGAAAGCATCGTATAAATCGCTGAAGATGTTATGGATACACGCAGTGAACATGTGTAAATATTTCAACAAATGGGGCTGGTTCTGCGATAAAGAGCGCGATTTGTTCAACGAAACTGCCATCAAGGAATATTTATAACTCCTAAATTAGACCAATAGAAAATATACTATTAGTTAATCGTCGTTTGGCAATAATATACTACGCACAAAAGGGGCTACCACTTGGTAGCCCCACTATATTGTGGTTAATCAAATGCGCTTAAAGAGCGTTAGTGTGCAAAGCCAAGCTTGATTTCAAGTTTGCAGCTTTGTTGCGGTGGATGATGTTGCGTTTAGCCAACTTATCCAACATTGAGCTTACCTTTGGAAGGAGAGCCTCTGCTGCAGCCTTGTCAGTTGTAGCACGCAAAACGCGAACTGCGTTGCGAGTTGTCTTTGCATAATAATGGTTATGAGCCTTACGGGTAGCCGTTTGGCGAATGCGCTTCAAAGATGATTTATGATTTGCCATCTCTTAAATGTAATGTAATTTAGTTTGTTATACTTGTCGTTATCTGTAGTGCCACGGGGAATCGAACCCCGCTTTAGAGAATGAAAATCTCTTGTCCTAACCGATAGACGATGGCACCATTTTCTCCTTTATGGGCGAAAATCGGCTGCAAAGGTACTACCTTTTTTTGAATTGTGCAAATATTTTGCAAGAAAAAGCATATTTTTTCAAAAAAAATTGCATATTTCCGCAGAAAGCAGTACCTTTGTAGCCGAAAAAGATAACAAAGAATATGAAAAAACGCATTTTTTACATATTTTTACTATTTGCAATAATACCCACTATTGCTATAGCTCAAGAGGACAGAAATTCTTTACCTGATTTGCAGACTGCAAATGCAGATTTTTTTGATCCAACTCGCAAAGACAAACCAGAACAAGTGTACAAGTTCTCTGCTCCATGGCGATTTGAAGTCGGCTATGCCCAGCTGAATCATCGTACGCAGGATACCTCTGCTATCTATTTACATGGCTTGCGCATTGGTGCGACGGTAGATTTTGTTCTTCCATACAATTTTAGTTTGCAAACAGGTGCATTGGCCACATTCACTTACGGCAGGAACAACCAACATTGGCCTTCAATGACTGAAGAGAGTGCGCAATATAACATCATGCAGCACGATGTGCTTCAACTCCAACTTTCCATACCCGTGCGCGCGTACTACAATATTACATTATGGAAACAACTACGCATATTTTTCTACGCAGGTCCGCAGTTGCAAATAGGCTTGACCAACTACGATGCGATTACCAACAAGACCTCTGAGCAGACTTCACAATGGCTTGAACAACAGGGATTTCCTGTAAAATCATACGAACGTTACATGGCCCATGAACTCTACCGCACCAATATCCAGTTTGGATTAGGCGGTGGTATTGAATGGGATAGATATCGTTTGCAAGCTGGTTATGATTTCGGATTAAACAATATTCTTCGCACACCTATTCTCCCTAAACAAAAAATGCATGAATGGGGATGGATGTGCACATTCTCATACCAATTATAACGGTATAAAGACAACTTAAATATTACAGTACATGCGCATGCCCAAATCAAAGGCATGCGTTATTTTTGTTCATAGCGGGCGATTTGAGCTGTAGCAACGCGTTGCATTTGTTCTAAACGATTGATATCTTTCATCAGCCAGCCCAGTTGGTAGGTGTCCGAAAGCGCCTCTTTTTCTTGTTCGTTGAGATAATACACCCAATTGTGCGTAGGTTTATCGCCTTTACCTTCCACTCGGATACGAGCATCATGATGAGTGCTAATAAAATTGAGCAAAGAGAGTGCGCTTTCATCTTCTAGAGTCATAACTTCGTGATGAGCGCCGTCTTGAAAATGGTGATTATGTCCTTGATATACAGATTCTTCGCCACCTGAACTAAGAACAACAGATTGCTGATTCATTTGCGTATTGCCGTAGTAATAACTCTTCACGAACGTTTGACGATCATCTTGGACGTAAGCTTGGAGAAAATTACGGGAGGTATTGCTACCTGTGCTGAGTAGGCGATGGACATACTTGCCGTGATCTTCATATTTGGCATTCTTCTCATATTTAAAGCGTTTGATAAGTCCATCCACTTGCTCCAATAATGGAGGCAAGAGGGTGTCGGTGTATGCCAATGTGCGTTGTGCTTCGAGATATGTAATACTATCTTCCAATGCCTTAGCAAGACGGCGTTGTGCAACTTGTTTAGGATAAGTGACATGCAAAGAATCCAGCACAATACGCGCTTGACGCCATTGCCCACTATCTACGAGTGTTTGTGCATCAGAAACTAGGATTGCTGCACGTTGTTCTTCCGAAGGTTGGCAAGCGATGAGAGTAGCTGCGCAGAGTACGCAAATAAAAATGTGTTGCTTGGTCATATTTTTTGATTTGTAATCTTGTTTATTATTTTCGCTGCAAAAGTACGAAAAAAAACGCACTTCTGCAAGAGAAATGCGTTTTTTCTATTGTTTTCACCTTTCTGGCTGATATTTTACTTTTCTGCCTCTTCCTCCTTGCTTAATCTAATTATTTCCTCGATTTGCTCGATTTCTTTTTCCCAAGCACTTTTGTAAAAGGTTTTGCCTTTTTTGATGCGAATTTTACCTCTAATTAATACAACTAAAATTGCTATTAGCCAAAAAAATACTAAGTACATATCTACATCATTTTCAGTAACAAACTTAAGTACTAGATTTCCCAATACCATCAACGCAAACATCCACCATACCCATCTACCACGACCTGTTTCGTATTCCTGCGCACGTTTCATTTGTTTGGCTACATCCACTAATTTTCCGGCTCGGACATCTTTCAACTTAATCATAGACAAAGGTTTAATAGCCATGATTAGCATTAATGTTGTCATTGCGACATCATATATTAAACGTCCCCACTCCACTTGTGCTAAATTAGTTAGGCTCAAGACCCACGATGCAATAATCAAACCAACTATCATCACACCTAGCACCCACGCAGCAATAATCTCTCTCTTCAATTTTTTACCAACTATCTGTAGCATAAGTTGCTCACTGACAATCTCTTGCTTACTTAGTTTCTCTTTCAGCGCAGCCATCTGCTCGCGCATTTCTTGCAATTCATCCATATTATTTTATTCGTTAAAGGTTAATAGTTTATTGTTTCTTCAATTGTTCACGAATCCGCACCAGTCGTACCGATACATTTTTCGCGCTAATGCCTACAATTTCCCCGATTTCATCGTAACTCAGGTTCTCCAGCCAAAGCATGATTATCGCCCTGTCGAACAGCCCTAGCTTCTGAATCCGCTTGTAGAGCATTTGCACTTGCTCCATGTCCTTGTCGTTTTCGTCGAACAAGTCAATGTCCACCGCCAACGGAATACGCTCGCCGCGGCGTTTCTCTTTTCTGTCCATCGAGATACACGTATTCATCGTCACGCGATACACCCATGTCTCAATCTTACTCTCGTTACGAAATTTCTCAAAGCCCTGCCACAGATGAATCAATGTCTCTTGAAAGAGATCATCTATTTCCTCCTTGTCTTTGGAGAACATATAGCAGATACTGTATATCGTGCTCTTCTGCTCCTTGACCAGGGCCGCAAATTCTTTTTCGGTTTGTTTCATATCTTTCGTTTGTTTTTTTTATGCTAACTTGCCGCGAGTTTTTAACTACATCTGCCCATTAGACGCAGCAATGACATGATTTGCTACAAGAAAATTCATTTTTTTTTGCTAAAATGTGATGCAAAGGTATAAATTATTTACGAATTAACCAAATTTATGTAGATGAAAGCATTCCTTGATTTTTCATTATTAATTCCTTGTTAATTACGTATGATACACGTAACATATACGTAAGATATACGTAGGATATACGTAAGATAATCGGGTTAATAAGCAGAGAACACCGAACATAGCCGCACTCATGCTACCATCTGTATCACCAAAAAATGCGATTATTCTTGCATACCTGCAAATTTTTCACTATCTTTGCACCGATATTCAACCAATCCGACTAATTTGACCTATTTGACCAATAATAAAAAACTCCCTCAACATGAAAAATCATTTTATTTTAATCTTAACATCATTGCTGATGTTTTCTTGTGAGCAAAGCCCAAGTAACAATCCAGAAGAAATCGCTAGAATGAGCACAAAATACGAAATTGAAAGTGCTAATTGGTGTACTTATTCACATCCAGATTATCTATCAACACCGTTGAATATGGTATATAAGACGGTAATAGAGCGAGGAGAGGATGTTAAATATATCAAATCTGAATCTCAATACAGCGGAGATAAATTGGTACATAAATCTACCCGTGAAAATATAAGTAATATGGATATAAGATGGCAAGAATATCCAGCAGGTAACGAGGCACGTACTCGTGATACAATCATTTGGTATGATCTTGAAAGGACTAAAGTACTGGAGGAAAGATCTAAGCAATCTGTAAGGTATAATCAGTATGATAACAACCATCGAGAAATTTCATCTAAGATTTATTGGTGGGGAAAATTAACACACGAATACACCTATACATATTCCCACCTTACACGATATGGAGAATACAAAAACTATGCGCAACACAACGATGAATTAATGAGTGTTCAATATGATACTACTGTGTTCGTTGATAATTCATTCTCTCAACCACTATCATGGAAATCGAAACAGATTAACTATTTTGATGACACGTACACCTATTATTTCACTTCCGAAAAAAATGAATATGTAGCAGAGGGACTTTCGAAGAAGGACGGCACAGTTATATACCTAAATACAAAAGGTGAAGTGGTAACTAATCGTAGTTATACTATGGAATATACATGGCAAGATGCACTGAATAACATCTATCATTCAGAAGACTATCTGGATGGCATATTGGTCAATAAAAGTGAGGGCTATACCAAGTATGTACGATAAAAAATGCATAAAAAACAAACTTTTTTAGAAAATACTTGTGTGTTTGTAAATATTTTTGTACCTTTGCAGCCGATATAGTGTGCTTATTGCACAGTTTTTGTAGGATAAATGACAGAAACAACTAAATCACCCCCAAGAAACTAATTAAAACAAATAAAAATAAACAAGTATGAAAAAATCTTTGAAAGTTTTTGCGTCAGTAATGGCATTTGCTATTCTGACATCTTGCGGAACTGCTATTCAACCAGAGCAAGTTACCGTAAACCCAAGTCCATTAACTGTAGTTGGCAACTTGGTTGAGGCTGACATTACAGGTACTTTCCCTGTAAAGAAATTTGGTGCTAAAGCTGTATTGACCATCACTCCTGTATTGAAATACGAAGGTGGAGAGGCTGTAGGTGAACCAATGACTTTTGTGGGCGAAAAAGCAAAAGAGAATGGTACAACCATCCCTTACAAAGCTGGTGGCCAATTTACAATGAAGGCTTCATTTGAGTATGTTCCTGCAATGGCAAAATCTGAGTTGGTATTGCGTTTTACTGCTAAAAATGGTAACAAGGTGGTTGAGATTCCAGAGATGAAAGTAGCAGACGGTGTGGTTGCTACTGCTAAATTGGCTCAAGCACAAGACGTGAAGCCACAAGTAACTGCTGACAAATTCCAACGTATCATCCAAGAGGTTCAAGAGGCTGACATCAAGTTCTTGATTCAACAATCTACTTTGCGCAACTCTGAGTTGAAATCTCAAGCATTGAAAGATTTGCACGCTGCTATCAAGGATGCTGACACTACTGCTAACAAGGCTATCAACAAATTAGAGGTAGCTGGTTATGCTTCTCCAGATGGTGAGGAAGGCTTGAATGCAAAGTTGGCTGATGCTC